>Ga0209023_10003343_pt1 | contig 19230 bp, 21 predicted proteins | sample LakOneMetagenome_FD_187468 | JGI IMG/M metagenome (GOLD analysis project Ga0209023, IMG submission 187468) | Freshwater and sediment microbial communities from Lake Erie, Canada (SPAdes) (version 2) | ecosystem: Environmental > Aquatic > Freshwater > Lentic | place: Lake Erie, Canada...
CCGCGACCCCCCACCCTAACCCTCCCCCACAAGGGGGGAGGGGACTAGATTGCCGCTCACGCCCACCATCGGCATCAATCACAATCATCAACGATCTCGAGAGAACTCTCATGACCGACACCAGCTACCCCAAAGTCCGCCTCCTCATCGACGGCGAATGGACCGACGGCACGTCCGGCAAGTCACAGGACATTCTCAATCCTGCGACCGGCCAGTCGATCGGAACCGTGCCGCACGCCTCGAAGACCGATCTCGATCGCGCGCTGGCCGCTGCGCAAAAAGGGTTCGACCAGTGGAAGAAGGTCTCGGCCTTCGAGCGTTACAAGACGATGCGCAAGGTGGCCGACATCATGCGCCAGCGCGCGCCCGAGACGGCGCGCATCATGTCGATCGAACAGGGCAAGCCTGTCGGCGAGGCGCTGCTCGAAACCAATCTTGCCGCCGATCTCATCGACTGGTTCGCCGAAGAAGCGCGGCGCACCTACGGGCGCATCGTGCCCGCGCGCATGGGCAATATCGAACAGCTCGTCATCAAGGAGCCGGTCGGGCCGGTGGCGGCCTTCACGCCGTGGAACTTCCCGATCAACCAGGCGGTGCGCAAAGTGTCGGCGGCGGTGGCTGCGGGCTGCTCGATCATCGTGAAGGGGCCCGAGGATACGCCGGCCTCCTGCGCCGAATTGTTCCGCGCCTATGTCGATGGCGGCGTGCCGGCGGGCGTCGTCAATCTCGTGTTCGGCGTGCCACACGAGGTCTCGGAATATCTCATTCCGCATCCCGTCATCCGCAAGATCAGCTTCACCGGCTCGACCGTCGTCGGCAAGCATCTCGCCGCGCTCGCCGGCCAGCACATGAAGCGCGTGACGATGGAGCTTGGCGGCCATGCGCCGGCGATCGTGTTCGACGACGCCGACATCAAGAGCGCTGTCAGCATTCTGGCGACCAACAAATTCCGCAACGCCGGGCAGGTCTGCGTCGCGCCGACGCGCTTCCTGGTGCAGGACGGCGTCTACAATGATTTCCTCGCGCAATTCGTCGAGACGGTGCGCGCGATCAAGGTCGGCCCCGGCCTCGATCCGGAGTCCAAGATGGGCGCGCTGGTCAGCCAGCGGCGTGTCGATGCGATGGAGGGTTTCGTCGCCGACGCCGTGCAGCATGGCGCCAAGATCGAGACCGGTGGCAAGCGCATGGGCAACGAGGGCTTCTTCTTCGAGCCGACCGTTCTCACCAATGTTTCGAAAGATTCACGCATCATGAACGAGGAACCGTTCGGCCCGCTGGCGCCGGTCACGCGTTTCTCGACCTATGAGGAAGTGGTGAGCGAGGCGAACCGCCTGCCCTATGGGCTCGCGGCCTATGCCTATACGCGCTCGGCGAAGACGATGGCGGCGCTGTCGCAGGATGTGGAGAGCGGCATGCTGTCGATCAACCACCACGGCCTGTCGTTGCCGGAAGTGCCGTTCGGCGGCATGAAGGATTCGGGCTATGGCTCGGAAGGCGGGCTGGAGGCGATCGAGGGCTATCTCACGACGAAGTTCGTGACGCAGGCGAACGTGTAACGCACTGCAGTGATCCCCGCGCAAGCGGGGATCCAGAGCCGCAGGCGCGCCGTATACTGCATGCTCGCCCTCGCGGGCATCACAGCGGAGAGTTTTCATGCTCATCGTCCATCATCTCGAAAACTCCCGCTCGCAGCGCATCCTCTGGCTGCTCGAGGAACTCAGCGTTCCCTACGAGATCAAGCTTTACAAGCGCGACCCGAAGACGATGCGCGCGCCGGCGGACCTGCGCGCGGTGCATCCGCTCGGCAAGTCGCCGGTCGTGACCGACGGCGCCGTCACGGTCGCGGAATCCGGCGCGATCGTGGAATATCTGGTCGAGACCTACGGCAAGGGTCGGCTCGAGCCGGCGGCGGGCTCCCCCGACCGGCTGCACTATCGCTATTATCTGCATTTCGCGGAGGGATCGATGATGCCGCCGCTGCTGATGAAGCTCGTGTTCACGCGTCTGCCCGCCGGCGTGCCGGGGCTGATCCGGCCGATTGCGCGCGCGATTTCGGACAAGGCGCTGAAGACATTCGTGCAGCCGCAGATCGACCAGATGCTTGTCTTCCTGGAAAGCGAGCTGGCCGGCCGCGACTGGTTCGCGGGCGCGGAGATGACCGCGGCCGATATCCAGATGAGTTTTCCGCTGGAAGGCGCGGCGGCGCGCGGCGGACTCGACGCCCGCTTTCCCCGGCTCAAGGATTGGCTCGCCCGCATCCATGCCCGGCCCGCCTACAAGCGGGCGCTGGAGCGCGGCGGCCCCTATGCCTTGCTGAGCTAAAATCAGGCTTTTGCGCAGGGCGCGAATAGGGTTACGCTCCCCTCCGAGGCCGCGCGGCAGAGCATCGCGCGCCCGTTTCGGGAGTTGAAACGCATGACGCATTTGAGATTTGCGGGCGCTGTCGCGCTCGCGGCAGGAATCACCCTGTCGACAGGCGCATTCGCGCAGAAGAAATACGACACGGGCGCGACCGATGCCGAGATCAAGGTCGGCCAGACCATCCCGCTGTCGGGACCGGCCTCCGCCTATGGCGCGATCGGCAAGGTGCAGGCCGCCTACATCAAGATGATCAACGAGCAGGGCGGCGTGAACGGCCGCAAGATCAACCTGATCCAGTATGACGACGCCTACAATCCGCCCAAGACGGTTGAGCAGGTGCGCAAGCTGGTCGAGAGCGACGAAGTCCTGACCACCTTCCAGCTCATCGGCACGCCATCCAACGCGGCCGTCCAGAAATATCTCAACGACAAGAAGATCCCGCAGCTGCTGGCGGCGACCGGCGCCACGCGCTTCACGGACCCGAAGAACTTCCCGTGGACGATCGCCTACAACCCGAACTACCAGTCGGAAGGCCATATCTACGCGCAGTACATCCTCGCAAATCATCCCAACGCGAAGATCGCCATTCTCTACCAGAACGACGATCTCGGCCGCGACTATGTGAAGGGTTTGAAGGACGCGCTGGGCGCCAAGGCATCCATGGTGATCTCAGAGGCCCCCTACGAATTGTCCGACCCGACGGTCGATGCGCAGATGGTGAAGCTGAAGTCGTCCGGCGCCGACCTCTTCTACAACATGACCACGCCGAAATTCGGCGCGCAGGCGATCAAGAAGGCCGCCGAACTCGGCTGGAAGCCGGTGCATATCCTCGACATCAACGCGACGCCGGTCAGCCAGACGCTGGTGCCCGCGGGTCTCGACAATGCCAAGGACATCATTTCGGTGAACTACGGCAAGGATCCGCTCGACCCGCAATGGGACAATGACGCGGGCATGAAGACCTACAAGGCCTTCATGGCCAAATATGCCCCTGCCGAAGACGCCAACAGCGGCATCGCCACCTATGGTTATTCGACCACCCAGTACCTGATCCAGATCCTGAAGCAGTGCGGCGATGACCTCACGCGCGCCAACATCATGAAGCAGGCCACGAACATCAAGACGGATTTCGTCGCCGATCTTGCCCTGCCCGGCATGAAGTCGACCGGCGAAAAGGACGATTATCGCATCAACAAGCAGTTCCAGATGATGAAGTTCGACGGCAAGCGCTGGGTGCTGTTTGGGCCGATCCTGACCGATACGTTCAAGGCCCAATAAGACACTTCGCAAGGACGATCTGGACCGGCGCCTCGGGCGCCGGTCTTTTTCAATGGAGGAAAACGAATGAACATGACGAAATGGGCCGCTGGCCTCGCGCTCGGCGCCATGCTTGCCGCGCCCGCCTACGCGCAGAAGAAGTACGATCCGGGTGCGAGCGACACCGAAATCAAGATCGGCCACACCAACCCCTACAGCGGCCCGGCCTCCGCCTACGGCCTCGTCGGCAAGACGCAGGCCGCCTATTTCAAGATGATCAACGAGACCGGCGGCGTGAACGGCCGCAAGATCAACTTCATCAGCTACGACGACGCCTACAATCCGCCCAAGACCGTCGAGCAGACGCGCAAGCTGGTGGAAAGCGACGAGGTTCTGCTGACCTTCCAGGGTCTCGGCACGCCGGCGCAGGCCGCCGTCCAGAAATATCTCAACGACAAGAAGATCCCGCAGCTGCTGGTGTCGTCGGGCGCCACGCGCTTCACGGACCCCAAGGGCTTCCCGTGGACGATGGCCTACAACCCGAACTACCAGTCGGAAGGCCACATCTACGCGCAGCTGGTGCTGAAGCAATATCCGAACGCGAAGATCGGCATTCTCATGCAGAACGACGACTTCGGTAAGGACTACGTCAAGGGCTTCAAGGACGCGCTGGGCGCAAAGGCGTCGATGATCGTCTCGGAAGCGACCTACGAAGTCAGCGACCCGACCGTCGACTCGCAGATGGTGAAGTTGAAGGGCTCCGGCGCCGATCTGTTTTTCAACGTCTCGACGCCGAAGTTCGCGGCGCAGTCGATGAAGAAGGCCGCGGAGCTCGGCTGGAAGCCGGTGCATCTGCTCAACATCAACTCGACGCCTGTCGCCTCCGTCATGATCCCGGCAGGGCCTGAGAATTCGAAGGACACGATCTCGGTCAATTACGGCAAGGACCCGCTCGACCCGCAATGGGCGAACGACGAAGGCATGAAGAAGTACAAGGCCTTCATGGCCAAGTACGGCGCCGACATGGACCCCAACAATACGCTGTCCAGCTACGCCTACGGCACCGCGCAGTTGATGGTGCACATTCTGAAAATGTGCGGCGACGACCTGACCCGCGCCAACGTGATGAAGCAGGCCACCAACATCAAGAACTACGTGGCCGACCTCTCGCTGCCCGGCATGTCCGCCTCCACCAGCCCGGACGACTACCGCATCAACAAGCAATTCCAGCTGATGAAGTTCAACGGCGAGCGCTGGGTTCTGTTCGGCGAGATCATGACCGACACGTTCAAGGCGACGAACTGAGTTCAACACGAGAAAGGGCCGCGGCGACGCGGCCCTTTTTCTTGCACAATTCCGTTCCTGTTATGTTCGAACGACCCGCGAATCGTGCTAGGCTGACGCGATGGATCGGATTCTCTTCATCCTCGCCGGCAATCCCGTGCGCCTGCTCGACGTGTTGCTGGTCGGCGGCGCGGCGGCGCTGCTGCTGCTTGTCATCGTCTCGATCATCCTGATCCGCACGTCGAAGGCGCGGGTGGCGGACGCCGCGGTGGCGACCGAGCGGCAGCGCGAGATGGACGACAAGATGGCCGAGCTCAACCGCGCCTCCGCCGAACTGGCGGGCCGAATGCAGACGGTGGCCGAAGTGCTGGGCTCGCGCCAGTCGGACCTTGCCCGCCTCGTGACCGAGCGACTGGACAGCGTGCAGCACCGGGTCGGCCAGGGGATCGAGCAGGCCGCGCGCACGCAGGGCGAGAATCTCGGCAAGCTGAACGAGCGGCTGGCCGTGATCGACGCCGCGCAGACGCGCCTGAACGGACTGGCGCAGGAAGTGGTGGGGCTGAAGGACATTCTCTCCAACAAGCAGGCGCGCGGCGCCTATGGCCAGGGCCGCATGGAAGCGATCGTGCGCGACGGCCTGCCGCCGAGCTCTTACGACTTCCAGTGGACGCTGTCGTCGCGCGTGCGGCCCGATTGCGTCATCCGGCTGCCTGGCGACGAACGCCTGCTGGCGGTCGACGCCAAGTTTCCGCTCGAGGGTTTCACGGCCTTCCGCGAGGCGCGATCGGATGAGGATCGGGCGCGCGCCACGACGCGTGTGAGAAACGATCTCAACAAGCATGTGAAGGATATTTCCGAGAAATATCTGATCCCCGGCGAGACGCAGGACTTGGCCGTGCTGTTCGTGCCGTCGGAAGCGGTCTATGCCGACCTTGCCGAGCATTTCGACGATGTCGTGCAGAAGGCGCATCGCGCGCGCGTCATCATCGTCTCGCCCTCGCTGCTGATGATGGCGATCCAGGTGATGCAGGCGATCGTGCGCGACGCGCGCGTGCGCGAGCAGGCGCATATCATCCAGGACGAGGTCCGCAGACTGGTCGACGATGTGCGCCGCCTGCGCGACCGCGTCGGCAAGCTCGACACGCATTTCCGGCAGGCGCAGGAGGATGTGACGGCGATCACGACCTCCTCCGACAAGATCGCCAAGCGCGGCGACCGGATCGACCAGATGGATTTCGCGCAGCCTGCCGCCGCCCTGCCCGCACAGCGCGATCTTTTGGGCGGCGCCGCGCGCACGGCGGCGGAGTAAAGCCAGCGCCCCGCATTCCCACACAGCGGCCTCCCATCGTTTGGCGTTTTCCCGCGCACGATTTCTGCTAGGGAAGAGGAAAGTCCGGGAGGGGCCCTTGAATTTCGACCTCAGCGAAGACCGCGTCGCGATCCGCGACATGGCGCTCGATTTCGCGCGTGAAAAGCTCGCGCCGCATGCGCTGGAATGGGACGAGAAGAAGCACTTCCCCATCGACACGCTGCGCGAAGCAGCCGCGCTCGGCATGGGCGGCGTCTATATCCGCGAGGATGTCGGCGGCTCCGGCCTAGGGCGCCTCGACGCCGCGCTGATCTTCGAGGCGCTGGCGACGGGATGCCCGACGGTCGCGGCCTATATTTCCATCCACAACATGTGCGCGTGGATGATCGACAGTTTCGGCTCCGACGAACAGCGCCGCAAGTGGCTGCCGGCGCTGTGCACGATGGAGAAACTCGCCTCCTACTGCCTGACCGAGCCCGGCGCGGGCTCGGACGCCGCCGCGCTGCGCACGCGCGCCGAGCGCGACGGCGACAATTACGTGCTCACCGGCCAGAAACAGTTCATTTCCGGCGCCGGCAATCCGCATGATTTCTACGTCGTGATGGCGCGCACCAGCGACGATGGCGCACGCGGCGTCTCGACCATTGTCGTGCCCGGCGGCACGCCCGGCCTGTCGTTTGGCGCGAATGAAAAAAAGATGGGCTGGAACGCACAGCCGACGCGGGCGGTGATCTTCGACAAATGCCGCGTGCCGGTCGCCAACCGCATCGGCCCCGAAGGCATCGGCTTCAAGATCGCCATGGCGGGGCTCGACGGCGGGCGTCTCAACATCGCCGCCTGCTCGCTCGGCGGCGCGCAGGCCGCGCTCGACAAGGCGGTCGGCTACATGGGCGAGCGCAAGGCGTTCGGCAAGACACTCGCCGAATTCCAGGCGCTGCAATTCAAGCTCGCGGACATGGCGATCGATCTCGAAGCCGCGCGCACGTTTCTGTGGCGCGCCGCCTGCGCGCTCGACGCCAAGTCGGCGGATGCGACGCGGCTCTGCGCGATGGCGAAGAAATTCGCGACCGACGCGGGCTTCGAGATCGCCAACAGCGCGCTGCAATTGCACGGCGGCTACGGCTATCTCAGCGACTACGGAATCGAGAAGATCGTGCGCGACCTGCGCGTGCATCAGATTCTGGAAGGCACGAACGAGATCATGCGAATGATTGTTGCGCGCGGGCTGGTGGGGCGGTGAACTTGTAGCGCGAATGCTGCGATTTTTCGTTCTCCCCGCAAGCGGGGAGAAGGTGGCGCACAGCGCCGGATGAGGGGCCAGTCGGAGTGTCGAGATGGTTCATATCGACCGGCCCCTCACCCCAACCCTCTCCCCGCAAGCGGGGAGAGGGAGCTTACGCCAGCCCGCCCTTCTCCAGAATGAAGCGCTCGATCTCGTCGGCGCCTTCGCCCTTCTTCATGTTGGCCATCACGAAGGGCCGATCCTTGCGCTGGATCTTCGCATCGCGCGCCATCACTTCCAGCGATGCGCCGACATAGGGCGCGAGATCGGTCTTGTTGATGACGAGAAGGTCGGAGCGCGTGACGCCCGGCCCGCCTTTACGCGGAATTTTCTCGCCGCCGGACACGTCGATGACGTAGATCGTGAGATCGGCGAGTTCCGGCGAGAAGGTCGCGGCGAGATTGTCGCCGCCGCTTTCCACGAGAATGATATCGAGCGCGGGAAATTTCTTCCGCATGTCGGCGATGGCGGCGAGATTGATCGATGCGTCCTCGCGGATGGCGGTGTGCGGACAGCCGCCGGTTTCCACGCCCATGATGCGGTCTGCGCCGAGCGCGCCAGCCTCGGTGAGAATGCGCGCATCTTCTTTCGTATAGATGTCGTTGGTGATGGCCGCGATCTCGTATTTCTCGCGCAACCTCTTGCAGAGCACTTCCATCAGCGCGGTCTTGCCGGAGCCGACGGGACCGCCTATGCCGACGCGAAGCGGACCGTGTGAGGACGCCATGATCAACTCCTGAAGAGACGGGAATATTGGGTTTCGTGCCGCATGGACGCAATGTCCGAGCGGAAGGCGGCGGAGCCGAGATCGTCAAGCGCGGCTTGCGCAGCGTGAGCGCCGAGCGCGGCGACGGGCGCAGCGAGCGCGGCCAGCGCGCGCTGGCCTTGCGTCTGGCCGATCACGCTGAGGCGTACGGCGGCGGAAACGAGATTGGCGACGAAGCCGAGTGCGAAAGCCTCGCAGGCGCGCGGGACGGGAATGTCGTGCGCGGCGCAGGCGATGGCGACGGCGATCGGATAGGCGATTTCATCCGCCAGCGTCGCGCCCGCCCATTCGACCGTCGCATTGGACCAGGCGGCGGCGGTCGCGCCCTGAAATGATTTGCCCTGCTGCGCCGTCTCGAGCCGCCGCTCCGACGATGGAGCCAGCGCGAGCGCGAGATCGTTGGTTTCCCGCAACGCATGCGCGTCGCGCGTTGACGTCGCGCGCATGGCGGCGGCGAGCAGGATCGCGTCCGCCCGCGCGCTGCCGTGCTCGACAAGATCGGCCAGCCACGCGGCCAGCGTCGCCTCGTCGCGCACGTCGCCCGTTTCGGCCGCCCATTCGAGCCCGTGACTGTAGGCGAAGGCGCCGACCGGGAAGGCCGGCGACAGCCAGAGCGTGAGGAGAATGTCGGGAGACATCAAACCATCATGGCGAGGGGCTGCGCGCGCCTCGCTGACACGGCAGGCCTAGTCATGCTTGTGGCCGTGATCATGCTTGTGATCGTGCGGATGATCGTGACCATGCGCATGATCATGATGATCGTGTCCACAGCCGCAGTGATCGTGGTCATGATGATCATGATCGTGACCATGATGATGATCGTGATCGTGCTGGTCATGACCATGGTGGTCATGGCCGTGATGCGCATGGCCGTGATCGTGGTCATGCGTAGCGACATGTTGCGCATAGGCGCCGCCTTCAGGATCGAAAGGCGCCTCGATCTCGCGGGCTTCCGCGCCGAGGCCGCGCACCATGTCGGCAATCACATGGTCGCGGCGGATGCGCAGTTTTGCGCCCGTGATCTGCGTCGGCAGATGTCGGTTGCCGAGGTGCCAGGCAACGCGCACGAGATGTTTCTGGTCGCGCGCGCTGATCTCTAGCAAGGGTTCGGGCGCCGACAGCACTTCGACGAGACGCCCGTCTTCCAGCGCCAGCGCGTCGCCGGAGCGCAGCATGATGGCTTCGGGCAGGTCGAGCACGAATTCAAGGCCGCGGATGCCTTTCATGGCGATGCGCCGGCGGTGGCGGTCGTCGAAATCCAGCACGACCGTATCGGCTGCATCGTCTCGCCAGGAGCCGGCCGCCTTCACTTCCGTCGCGCGTACGCTCATTGCATTCACCTTCGCTTGCTCAGAACAGCCGCGCGCCGTCGGGCGCAGGCAGATCGGGCGAAAACAGCACCACCTCGCCTTCCGCATCCGGGAAGCCGAGGGTCAGAACTTCCGACATGAATTTGCCGATCTGGCGCGGCGGAAAATTAACGACCGCCGCAATCTTCTTGCCGACCAGGTTCTCGGGCGCGTAATGGCGCGCGATCTGCGCGCTCGATTTCCTGACGCCGACGCCGGGACCGAAATCGATCTCGAGCTTCAGCGAGGGTTTCCGCGCCTCCGGGAATGGCGCGACCGCCACGATCGTGCCGAGACGAATGTCGACGGCAAGAAACTGGTCAAAGGTGATCTGCGGCGCGGGCGGCGCCTCGTGGCTGCGAACCAGATGCATCACATCGTCTCGACCTTGCCGTCGGTGACGATCTCGATCTTGCGCGAGGTCACGCCTTCGGCGCCGGCCTTGCGCCAGACCTTGAAATGTTCGGCGTTCATATGCGCGGTCAGCGCGTCGCGGTTTTCCCAGCGCTCGACGAAGACATACGTGCCGGGCTTCGTCACGCTCTCGTGCAGATCGTAGCCGATGCAGCCTTTTTCTTGCTGCGTGGCTGCAATGGCGACGCGGGCTGCGGCCAGCGTCTCCTCGCGCTTGTTCGGATCGATTGTGATCGTGGCGATGACGTAGATCATGCTTCCTCGCTCGCTTTCTTATGCGCTGCTCAGCCCCCGAGCGGGCCGATCCTGGCGACTTCCACGACTTCGATCACGGGCGGTTCGGCGACGCAAGAGGGCAGGACGCCCATGAATTTCTTGATGTGATCGGTCTGGAAATGCGCATCGATCGCGGCTTGAGATTTCCAGCGCTCGTTGAACACGAATGTGTTCGGCTCGGTCTGGCTTTCAAAGAAATCGTAGGAAATGCAGCCGGGCTCCTTGCGCGTTTCCACGATCTGTTCGCGCGCGGCGGCAATGAAGGCCTCGCGGCGGTCGGGGCGGATCACGCCCTTGGCCAGAATGATCAGCATGTTCGTTTCTCCCTGTCGCTGCGGCGGACATGCCCGCCGCACCGTCTACGGCTGGCCGCCGCAAACGGATTGGCGCCTGGCGACGGGCCGGAGACTAGAACAGGAAATACCGCTGCGCCATGGGAAGCTTGTCCGCGGGTTCGCAGGTCAGGAGCACGCCGTCCGCCGTCACGCGATAGGTTTCGGGATCGACATGGATGACCGGCGTCGCATCGTTGTGGATCAGGCTCTTCTTGGAGATGCCGCCGCGCGTGTTCTTGACCGCGACAAGCGGCCGCGAGATCGCAAGCTTTGATTGCAGGTCCTTGTCGATTGCCGCCTGCGACACGAAAGTAAGCGACGTCGCCTTTCGCGCACCCGCGTAAGCGCCAAACATGGGGCGGTAGTGCACGGGCTGCGGCGTCGGGATGGACGCGTTGGGGTCGCCCATCGCAGCAGCCGCAATCATGCCGCCCTTGAGGATGAGATCGGGCTTCACGCCGAAGAAGGCGGGCGTCCACAGCACGAGATCGGCGAGCTTGCCGGCCTCGACCGAGCCGATGTAGCTCGACACGCCATGCGCGATCGCGGGGTTGATCGTGTATTTCGCGACATAGCGCTTGGCGCGCCTATTGTCGTTGCCGGCTTCGCCCGGCAACGCCCCGCGCTGGCGCTTCATCTTGTCCGCCGTCTGCCAGGTGCGGATGACGACCTCGCCGACGCGGCCCATCGCCTGCGAATCCGACGACATCATCGAGAGCGCGCCGAGGTCGTGCAAAATATCTTCCGCCGCGATCGTCTCCTTGCGGATGCGGCTTTCGGCGAAGGCGAGATCTTCGGGAATCGACGAATCCAGATGGTGGCAGACCATGAGCATGTCGAGATGCTCGTCAAGCGTGTTCTTCGTGAAGGGCCGCGTCGGATTGGTGGAGGACGGCAGGACGTTCGGCAGGCCTGCCACAGAGATGATATCGGGCGCATGGCCGCCGCCGGCGCCCTCGGTATGGAAGGCGTGGATGGTGCGGCCCTTGAAGGCCTTGATCGTATCCTCGACAAAGCCGCTCTCGTTGAGCGTATCGGTGTGGATCATGACCTGGATGTCGTGATCGTCGGCGACCGACAGCGCGCAATCGATCGCGGCCGGCGTCGTGCCCCAGTCTTCGTGCAGTTTTAACGCGCAAGCCCCGCCTTCGATCTGTTCGACCAGGCCCGCAGGAAGCGCGGCGTTACCCTTGCCTGCAAAACCGAGATTCATCGGAAAGGCGTCGGCCGCTTCGATCATGCGCGCGATATGCCAGGGGCCGGGCGTGCAGGTGGTGGCGAAGGTTCCGGTCGCAGGCCCCGTGCCGCCGCCGAGCATGGAGGTGACGCCGGACATCAGCGCCTCCTCGATCTGCTGCGGGCAGATGAAATGGATATGCGTGTCGAAACCGCCGGCGGTGAGGATCTTGCCTTCGCCCGCGATGATCTCGGTGCCCGGCCCGATGACGATATTCACATGCGGCTGGATGTCGGGATTGCCGGCCTTGCCGACGGCGGCGATCTTGCCGTCGCGAATGGCGACGTCGGCCTTCACGATGCCCCAATGGTCGAGAATGACGGCGTTGGTGATGACGGTATCCGCCGCGCCTTGCGCGCGAGACACCTGAGACTGGCCCATGCCGTCGCGGATGACCTTGCCGCCGCCGAATTTCACTTCCTCGCCGTAGGTGGTGAAGTCGCGCTCGATCTCGATGAAGAGATCGGTGTCGGCGAGGCGCACCTTGTCGCCGGTCGTGGGGCCGAACATGTCGGCATAGGCGGCGCGGGGCAGCGAGGTGTGACGGACATTCGCCATGCTTGTCTCCAGATCAGAACGAGGCGCCGTCGACGGCCTTCGGCTTGAGCGCGCGGGCATCAACGCCGTCGAGGCAATTGGCGTTGACGGCGACCATCGGCGTGCCGTCAGGGCCAGCGGCGTAGGCAAAGCTTTCGATGCCGCAGGCGCTGCAGAATCGGTGGCTGATCTTGTGCTTGTTGAACAAATATTCGCTCAACACGCCCTCGCCCGATTTCAGCGTGAAGGATTTTTGCGGCGCGAAGCCGAGAACGGAACCGAGCCTCCGGCAGCGCGAGCAATTGCAGACGATCGTGTTGTCGAGATCGACATCGACCTCGAAAGCTACCGCGCCGCACTGGCACGAACCTTTGTAGTGCTGGACAGCCATGTTCAGACCCTCCCCATCACGTCCTGGCGGAAGCCGTAGACTTCGCGCTTGCCGGCAATCGCCACAAGGCGAATTTCGCGCGACTGGCCGGGCTCGAAGCGCACGGCCGTGCCGGCGGGAATGTCGAGGCGCATACCCTTGGTGCGGTCGCGCTCGAATTTCAGCGCGGGATTGGTCTCGAAGAAATGATAGTGCGAGCCGACCTGGATCGGGCGGTCGCCGGAATTGGCGACGGTCAGCGTCAGCGTCTCACGATCGACGTTCATCACGATCTCGCCTTCGGGCGTGACGATCTCGCCGGGCGTGAGCTTCGAATGCGGGCCGCGGATCGGGTGATGCACGGTCACCAGTTTCGTGCCGTCGGGGAATGTCGCTTCCACCTGCACGTCGTGGATCATCTCGGCTATACCGTCCATCACCTGCTCGGTCGTGATGACATGCGCGCCGGCTTCCATCAGGTCTGCGACAGTGCGGCCGTCGCGCGCGCCTTCCACGACGAAATCGGTGATGAGCGCGATGGCCTCGGGATGATTGAGCTTGACGCCGCGTTCGAGACGGCGGCGCGCGACGTTCGCGGCCATCGCGATCAGCAGCTTGTCTTTTTCACGCGGCGTCAGATGCATCGGAAGGCGCTCCGCAGATCGATCATGAATGTCATTGCCAGACGCGCGGCGCGGCGCGGCCGAGGAGACATGAAAAGAGGGAGAGAATAGCCAGACGCATTTTCTCTGGCGAGGGCGAAACGAGGCGCGCGACCAGGAATCCGTCGAGCGCGCTGACGCCCCATTCGCAATCCGCATTCTCCAGCGCGGCGCGGCAGTCCTCCAGCCGCGCGGGGGCGTCCGGAGCGACATGGACAAGCGTCGCCACCGCGCGGGCGCCGGCGCCGATGGCGGGGCGGGCGAGCAGCGCGGCGGGCGCGGCGAGCTTCGTGTCCTCGGCGAAGAGAAGTCTGCCGGCGCGGCGCACGCGCCAGCGGTCGCGGAAATCGCCGTTCGCGCAGCTTTCGCCCATGGCCTGGCGGCCGAAGACGACGCTTTCGCAAGCGATGAGCCGGGCGTCGGCGGCCATGTCGACATCGAGCGAACGCACGAGGCTGGCGTGGTCGAACAGGATGGTCTCCTGCGGCAGCCATTCGAGGCTCGCGCCGTCGGCGAGGCTGAGCGATGTCTCGATGCGCGCGGGCGGGCCGTCGGTGCGGTAGATCTTTTCAGCCGATTGCGTGGTGAGCGCGACATGGGCGCCTGCGCCAGCCGTGATGGAAAGGCGCGCAGTATCGCCACCGACAATGCCGCCGGCCGTATTGACGATCACGCCTTCGCAGGTCTCCCGCGCTTTTGGAAAGCGCAGGCGCAGGCCGCCGGTCTCGTAGAGACGGCCGACGCGCGTGTGGGCGCCGTGCGCGACGAAGTCCGCGCGGATTTCGCCGCGGGCGCGGGGGGGCGTGGCGGGTGAGGAATTGGGGCTTGGCGCGAGCATCATATCATCGTCGGATCGCTGTCATCCCGGACGCCTGCTCGGCAGGCGATCCGGGACCCAGCAGCCAGGTCGCGGCGCTCTGGGTCCCGGCTCTTCGCTTCGCTTCGGCCGGGATGACACTGCGGCAAGCCTACACCGAAATCTTCTGTCGCACGTCCTTTTCGTTCATCGACGCGCGGTCGCCGGCCATGACCACGGCGCCGCGATCCATCACGATGAAATCGTCGGCCAGCTCCTTGGCGAAGTCGAAATATTGCTCGACCAGCACGATCGCCATGTCGCCCTTGTTGCGCAGGTAGGAAATGGCGCGGCCGATGTCCTTGATGATCGAGGGCTGGATGCCCTCGGTCGGCTCGTCGAGCACGAGAAGCTTCGGCCGCGTCACCAGCGCGCGGCCGATGGCGAGCTGCTGCTGCTGGCCGCCGGAGAGGTCGCCGCCGCGCCGGCCCATCATGGAGGCGAGGACGGGGAAGAGATCGAAGATTTCGTCGGGCGTATAGCGCTCGCCCCTGGGGGCGGCCGCGTAGCCGGTCTCGAGATTTTCCTTCACCGTCAGCAGCGGAAAGATCTCGCGGCCCTGCGGCACATAGGCGACGCCTTTGCGCGCCCGCGTTTGCGGCGGGAGTTTCGAGATGTCTTCGTCGCCCCACAAAATCCTGCCGGACTTGATCTGCTGCTGGCCGACGATGGCGCGCAACAAGGAGGACTTGCCGACGCCGTTGCGGCCGAGCACGCAGGTGACCTTGCCGACAGCGGCCTTGAGCGACACGCCGCGCAGCGCCTGCGCCGCGCCATAGTAGAGATCGATGTTTTCGACGGCCAGCATGTCAGCGTCCCAGATAGACTTCGATGACCTGCGGATCGGCGGACACCTGATCCAGCGGGCCTTCTGCGAGAACCGCGCCTTCGTGCAGCACGGTCACCTTCACGCCGAGTTCGCGCACGAAGTCCATGTCGTGCTCGACCACGACGACGGAATGGTCTTTCGCGATTTCGCGCAAGAGTTCGGCGGTCTGCATCGTCTCGGCGTCGGTCATGCCGGCGACGGGCTCATCAACCAGCAGGAGTTTCGGGTCCTGCGCGAGCAGCATCCCGATCTCCAGCCATTGCTTCTGGCCGTGCGAGAGATCGGCGGCCATGCGGTAGCGATGATCGCCGAGCTTCGTGGTCTCGAGAATCTTGTCGATGCGCTCCGCCGTGTCGGCGTCGGGCTTGCCGAACAACGTCGCCCAGGCGGTGCGTGGCGCCTTCAGCGCGAGCAGGATGTTGTCTTCGACCGACTGGCTCTCGAACACGGTCGGTTTCTGGAACTTGCGGCCGATGCCGAGTTCGGCGATCGAGGCTTCGTCGAGCTGCGTCAGGTCCTGCGTGCCCCCGAAGAAGACGACGCCTTCGTCGGGCCGCGTCTTGCCAGTGATGACGTCCATCATCGTCGTCTTGCCGGCGCCGTTGGGGCCGATGATGGCGCGCATTTCGCCGGGCTCGAGGATGAGCGACAGACCGCGCAAGGCCTTGTAGCCGTCGAAGGACACCGCGACGCCGTCGAGATAGAGCAGCGAAGAGGTGAGAATTGCTTCGTCCATGACCTAGCCTCCGCTCGCCTTTGCGGCCGCAGCGCCGTTCTCGGCAATGTCGGGCGGCGCCTGCTTGCGCTTGAGATTGTCGATGAGGCCGAGCACGCCCTTGGGCAGGAACAGCGTGACCAGCACGAACAGAAGACCCAGCGCGAACAGCCAGTATTCCGGCATGGCGCCGGTAAACCATGTCTTGGCGAAATTGACGATCAGCGCGCCGAGCGCCGCGCCGACCAGCGTGCCGCGACCGCCAACCGCGACCCAGATGACCGCCTCGATCGATTGCGCGGGCGAGAACTCTGAGGGGTTGATGATGCCAACCTGCGGCACGTAAAGCGCGCCGGCGACGCCCGCCATCATGGCGGACAGGGTGAAGACGGCGAGCTTGTAGTTCTCGACGCGGTAGCCGAGGAACCGCGAGCGGGATTCCGCGTCGCGGATGGCGATCAGCACCTTGCCAAATTTCGAGGTGACAAGGAAACGGCCGATCAGGATCGAGACGATCAGCGTAATCGCAGACACTGAGAACAGCGCGGCGCGCGTTGCGTCGGACTGAATATTGAAGCCGAGAATATCCTTGAAATCGGTCAGGCCGTTATTGCCGCCGAAGCCCATGTCGTTGCGGAAGAAGGCGAGCAGCAGCGCATAGGTCATCGCCTGCGTGATGATCGACAGATAGACGCCGGTCACGCGCGAACGGAAGGCGAGAAAGCCGAAGGCATAGGCGAGGATGCCTGGCACGATCAGCACCATCAGCATGGCGTAGCCGAACCAGTTGAAGCCCCACCAGGTGATCGGCAGCGCCTTCATGTTCAGGAAGACCATGAAGTCGGGCAGAACAGGATCGGCATAGACGCCGCGCGGGCCGATCTGGCGCATGAGATACATGCCCATCGCATAGCCGCCGAGCGCGAAGAAGGCGCCGTGGCCGAGCGAGAGAATGCCGCAATAGCCCCAGACGAGATCGAGCGCGACCGCGAGGATGGCGTAGCACAGATATTTGCCGAGCAGCGCGACGACATAGGCCGGCATGTGCAGCGGGAAGCTCTGTGGCGTCGCCAGCAGCAGGATCGGCACGAGAATGGCGGCGGCGGCGAGCAGGCCGACCGCGATCAGCGAGCGGCGGTCGAGCAGGGCGAGGAGGCGCGAGGTCAGCATGGCTCAGGCCTCCACCGCGCGGCCCTTGAGCGCGAACAGGCCGCGCGGACGCTTCTGGATGAACAGGATGATGAAGACGAGTAGCGCGATCTTGCCGAGCACAGCGCCGGCGAAGGGCTCGAGAAATTTGTTCGCAACGCCGAGCGTGGCTGCGCCGAGCAGCGTGCCCCAAAGATTGCCGACGCCGCCGAACACCACGACCATGAAACTATCGATGATGTAGCTCTGGCCGAGGTTGGGCGAGACATTGTCGATCTGCGACAGCGCCACGCCCGCCATGCCGGCGATGCCCGAGCCAAGGCCGAAGGCCAGCGCGTCGATGCGGTTGGTGTCGATGCCCATGGACGACGCCATGCGGCGGTTCTGCGTGACCGCGCGCATGCGCAGACCGAAGGAGGTGAAGCGCAGGAGCAGTTGCAGCGCGGCGAACACCATCAGCGCGAAGACGATGATCCACATGCGGCCGTAGGTGATCTCGAGCCCGCCGAGATGAAACGAGCCCGACATGAAGCTCGGCGCGCCGACCTCGCGGTTGTTGGCGCCGAAGATCGTGCGCACCGCCTGCTGCAGGATCAGCGACACGCCGAAGGTGGCGAGCAGCGTCTCGAGCGGACGGCCGTAGAGAAAGCGGATGATGCTGCGCTCGATCAGGACGCCGACGGCGCCTGCGACGAGGAAGGCGACGGGGACCGAGATCAGCAGCGAATAGTCGAACATGGCCGGCCATTTGGTGCGGGCAAACTCTTGCACGACGTAAGTCGTGTAGGCGCCCAGCATGACCATCTCGCCATGCGCCATGTTGATGACGCCCATCACGCCGAAGGTGATGGCGAGCCCGATCGCAGCCAGCAGCAGCACGGAGCCGAGCGAGAGGCCGTACCAGATGTTCTGCAGGTTGCGCCACAGGCCGAGCTTGGACTCGATCGATGCGACGGCGGCCTGCGCGGATTGCTTGACGATGGTCTCGGGGCCCGTTGCGAGGCCGGTGAGAATGGCGAGCGAATCCTGGTCGCCGCGGGCGCGCAACGTTGCGACGGCTTCGATCTTGTCGGCGTCGCTGGAATCGGCCTTGGTGAGAACGACTGCGGCGCGCGCCTGCGTGAGCGACGCCTTGATGCCGGCGTCGGTTTCCTTGGCGATGGCGGCGTCGAGCGTCGGCAGCGTCGATTCCTCGCGCGACTTGAAAACCGCTTCGGCAGCCTCGCGGCGGCGCGCGGGATCGGGCGACATCAGCGTCAGCGCGCCAATCGCGGCGTCGACGACGCGGCGCAGCCGGTTGTTGAGGCGCACGGGCTTGAGATCGTCGGGTTCGGGCGCGACCTTGGCGCCGGTCTCCGCGTCGCTCAGCGAATCGTCCTTGCCCTTGATGAAGACCTTCTTGCCTTCCTCGGAATAGAGAAGCCGGCCGTCCTGCAGCGCCTCGACGATCGGATAGGCGCGCGCGCTGCCGCTTGCTGCGATGGCTTCGACGGACGAGGCGGTGTCGGAATAACTGTCGGCCAGGAAGCCCTGCAGCGCGGGCGCGAGGTCGGCCTCGGCGGCGCGAGCGGGCGAAAGGTTCAGGAGAAGACCGAGCGCGAGACAGAAACTGACAAGGACCTTGCGCATGCGCTTTCTCTTCTCGCGTTCTTCTTGGATCGTTGGGCGCAGGCGGGCTCTGTGGCAGCTGCGGCGTTGCAACTGCGCGAAGGCGCCTGCGTCATGTCGTTGGTTTGGATCGCCGCTCGCATCCGGAGCGGGGGAACGGGAGCGCCGGAGCGCTCCCGTATTTTGGCGTCAGATCACGCGCCGCCGCACTTGCCGGTCTTCGTGTTGAAGTTGCCGCACTTCTTGTCTTTCCAGTCGCCGATCAGGTCCTTGGAGCCTTCGAGGTACTTGGACCAGGCGTCGCCGGGGACGAGGCCTTGAGTCTTCCAGACCACGTCGAACTGGCCGTCGCCCTTGATCTCGCCGATCAGCACGGGCTTGGTGATGTGGTGGTTCGGAAGCATTTCCGAGATGCCGCCGGTCAGGTTCGGGGCCTTCACGCCGACGATGGCGTCGATGACCTTGTCCGGCTCGACCGACTTCGCCTTCTCGACCGCCTTGACCCACATTTCGAAGCCGATGACGTGCGCTTCCATCGGATCGTTGGTCACGCGCTTCGGGTTCTTGGTGAAGGCCTGCCACTTCTTGATGAAGTCCTTGTTGGCCTTGTTATCGACCGACATGAAGTAGTTCC
>Ga0209023_10003344_pt1 | contig 19229 bp, 21 predicted proteins | sample LakOneMetagenome_FD_187468 | JGI IMG/M metagenome (GOLD analysis project Ga0209023, IMG submission 187468) | Freshwater and sediment microbial communities from Lake Erie, Canada (SPAdes) (version 2) | ecosystem: Environmental > Aquatic > Freshwater > Lentic | place: Lake Erie, Canada...
CCGATCTGGGAATTCCGTCTGCGGCAGGTACAGGGTTTTGGAATAGTCGGCGGAATCGGACTTTTGCGGATTTTCGGACATGAATGCTCTGATTTGGCTCGTAAACGGCGCGAAAACGCGGAAGAAGCAGGGAAATCCCGGTCTTGCGCCGAGCCGAAGCTCAGGCGGAAGCCGGGCCGCTAATGCGTATGGTGCGCCGCGCGAACATGGGGCCATTCCATAGCAGCCGGGGCGGGAAATCGCAAAGCCTGCGGGCGCTCCAAAGGTGCCTCAGCCGACTGCTCCGAGCCTCGGAAATGCATCGGGCGCGGCCGCCAGCGCGGCGCGGGCCCTGGCGCTGTCGTCGTCCATCTGCCGGATCAAGGCCTCGATGTTGTCGAACTTCAGTTCCTCGCGAATGAACGCGATAAAGGCGACGTCGAGTTTGGACCCGTAGAGGTCGCCCTTGAAGTCGAACAGGAACACTTCCAGCAGCGGCGCGCCGTTGTCGAAGGTCGGACGGCGACCGTAGCTCGCCACCGCGTCGAAACGCTCGGCTCCGCGGCCGACCCGGACCGCATAGATGCCGTGCTTGAGCCCGCAGGTCTTGTCGAGGCGGATATTGGCGGTGGGATAGCCGAGGTCGCGGCCGCGCTTCTCGCCATGGATCACCTCGCCGGTGACGAACCACGGGCCGCCCAGCATCTCGGTGGCGTCGTCGATCTGGCCTTCCGCCAGCGCCATGCGGATCGCGCTCGAGGACACCGGCCGTTCGGCAATATCGACATGGGCCTGGACATCGACCTCGATGCCGAGCCGTGGCGCCTCGCTGACCAGCAGGCCCGGCGAGCCGACGCGGCCCTTGCCGAAATGGAAGTCGTAGCCGACCGCAATGCCGGAGATGCCGAGCCGCCGGATCAGGTCATGGTGAATGAAATCTTGCGCCGAGGTCCCGGCGCGGCCCTTGTCGAAGGTCATGACGACGGCCCCGTTGAGCCCCGTTCCGGCCAGCAACCTCAGCTTGGTGGCCTCGTCGGAGAGGCGAAATTGCGGGCTGTTCGGGCTGAAGAAGCTGCGCGGGTGTGGCTCGAACGTGACGGCAAAAGCCGGCTTGTCGTGCGCCCGGCCCATCCGCAGGGCGGCGTCGATGACTGCGCGGTGGCCCAGATGGACGCCATCGAAATTGCCCATGGCGACAACCGCTCCGCGCGGGATATCGGCATCGGGGGTGGTGTCTCGGATAACGGTAAAACCAGTTGTCATTACAGGGGTTCTTGGCAGTTTTCTTGGCGGGGACACGATGGAATAGGCTGTTCGGGAACGCGGCCGGACCGTGACGCGGAGGCTGCTTCGAAGTCAAGCGGGCAGGGCGGTCCGGACAGGTTGCCTCAAAACCAAGGCGACCCCGCCGTTTCGCTTTAACGGGCTGTTTAATGCCTGATGGTACAGGTGGGGGGAGGACTGCGGGTCGCGCAGGCCTGTCGATCGTTGGTGCGTAAGCGTTGAGTGGGGGAAAAGATGGCGGTGGATCTATCGATGTCGGTTCTGGTGGTTGACGACTACAACACCATGATCCGCATCATCCGAAATCTTTTGAAGCAGCTCGGCTTCGAGAACATCGACGATGCCAGCGACGGTTCGGAAGCGCTGAACAAGATGCGCGGCAAGAAATACGGGCTTGTGATTTCCGACTGGAACATGGAGCCGATGACCGGCTACGACCTGCTCAAGGAAGTCCGTGCCGATCCCAATCTGGCGACCACGCCCTTCATCATGATCACGGCGGAATCCAAGACCGAGAACGTGATCGCGGCCAAGAAGGCCGGCGTCAACAACTACATCGTCAAGCCGTTCAACGCGGCGACCTTGAAGACCAAGATCGAGGCGGTCTTCCCGGATATGGCGACGGCGTAAGCCTTCCGACTGATTTCAGATTACCGATGCCCGGCCTCGCGCCGGGCATTTGCTTTTTTGATCGATGCGATCCTGCTCCCCTCGCCCCGCAAGAGCGGGGCGAGGGGAGCAGAACCTACCAGCGCAATTCCCGCATCAGGGCGCGGGGCGGGTGGCCGAACAGTTCGCGCACCGAGGCCGGGTCGAGCTGGTCGACGCCTTCGAAGTCCTCGGAGTGAATGCCGCGGGTCACGAACAGGCAGTCGATGCCGAAGCCGAGTGCGCCGGTGAGATCGGTGCGTACGGAGTCGCCGATCGCCAGCACGCGGTCGAGCGGGGGCGCATGGCCGCGGCGCTCGGTGGCGAGCTGCATGGCGCGTTCGTAGATCGGCCGGTGCGGCTTGCCGTAAAAGATCACCTCGCCGCCGAGCTCGCGATAGAGTTCGGCGATGGCGCCGGCGCAATAGATCAAACGGTCGCCGCGCTCGACGACGATATCGGGATTGGCGCAGACGAACGGTAATTTGCGTTCCAGCGCCTGCAGCATCATGGCGCGATAGTCTTCCGGCGTTTCGGTCTCGTCGTCGAACGGTCCGGTGCAGACGATGTAGTCGGCCTGCTCGAGCGGGGCGTTGACGGGATCGAGTCCGCGATAGATCGAATTGTCGCGCTCCGGGCCGAGCCAGAACATCTTCTTGCCGGGGTGGTCGGCGACGAAGTGCCGGGTCAGGTCGCCGGACGAGACGATCGCGTCATAGGTTTCGTCGGCGACGCCGAGCTTGCGGAGTTGCCGCTGCACGGAATCGGCCGGCCGCGGCGCGTTGGTGATGAGGATGACGGTGCCGCCGCGCTGGCGGTAGGTATGCAGCGCCTCGCAGGCCTCCGGAAACGCCTCCAGCCCGTTATGCACCACGCCCCAGATATCCGACAGTACCACCTCGACGCCATCGACGAGGTCGCGCAGCCGTTCGACGAACCGTAGTGAGGTCATGATATCGGACGCCGGTTAGCCCGGGCCGCCGACGCGGCGCGCCAGCGCGGCATTGCCGGTTGCACGCGGCGCCGGCTCGGCCGCCGGGCCGCCAATGGGAGCGGGTTGGCCGGGGCCAGGAGAAGGGTTGGAGCCGGAAGGGTTGGAGCCATTGGAACCGTTGGGAGCTGCCGCATTCGAGGTGGCCCCGCCGGTAGCAGATGCCCCCTCGGGCCGCAACGGCCGGGGTGGGGCGAACAGGAAGCCCTGGCCGAACCGGACGTCGTAATCCAGCAGGTCCACCACCGCGCGCTCGCCCTCGATTTTTTCGGCGATCAGGTCGATGCCGAAACGGCCGAGCAGATCGGAGAGGTCGGAAGGATGAATGTCCGAGGTCGAGCTCTGCTTGGGGTCGAGCAGCAGCGCCGCCGGCACCTTGATGAAGCGAACGCCGCGGTCGGCGAGTTCCCGCGGTTCGACCCGGAGGTCGGTGACGTGGTCGATCGAGAACCGGTAACCGCGTTGCGACAGCGCGGCGAGGTGCTCGGTCTCGGTGGGTCCCAGGTTGCGGAAGGTCGCCTGCTTGAATTCCAGCACAAAGGACGGCGCCAGCGCGCGGTTGGCCTCGAGGAAGTCGAGGCATTGGGCGAAATTCGTGGCATCGCCAAGCGTCGCCGCCGAGACGTTGCAGAACACGCCGACATCCTTGTTGCGCACCATCAGGCGGCGCAGCACCTGTACGCAACGCAGCATCACCATGTGATCGATGCGTCCGATCAATCCGCCGGCTTCGGCGATGGCGATGAAATCGTCGGCGGCCAGCACCTCGTCTTTTTCGTCCCGCAGCCGCGTCACCGCTTCGTAGAAGCGCACCTTGCGCTGCGGCAGAGTCACCATCGGTTGCAGGTAGATATCGAGCCGGTTCTCCTCGACCGCGTTCTTCACCGCCGCGAGAAGCTGCGGCTGGTTGCGCGCGGGCGGTGCGGCGACGGGGGCCGGCGCTGGCGCGGCGGTAACCGAAACCGCGGCCGGCTTGGCCGCGGTCGCCGCTGTGCCAGGCGCAGGCGGGGCGATGGCCGGTGCCGTTTCCGTTACCTTTTCCGCTACCTTCTCGGACGTGCTGGCTCCGGCGAGCGGCAGTTCTTCCTGCGCTTCCACAGTCTGCCGGCTCGCGGCGGGCGCGGGGGCGGAGGCCAGCAAATCCTCATGGCCGGCGACCGAGGCCGCAAGCTGCTTCACCAGCACGCCGAGCTCGTTGATCTCGCCGACCACGGCCTGGATACGGTCGGCGCCGGTCGAGTTCGCCGACACCACCCGGCCCTCGACGGCGGCGAGCCGCCGGCCGAATTCGGCGACCTGGCGGGCGAGGTCGGCGGTGCCGCGCGACAGGTCGGCGATCTGGCTGCCGACATCGGAGCGGTCACGCAGCCGCATCGAGACGGCGTTGTAGAGGATCAGGAAGGTCAGCGCGGTAAGCGCCACGATCGCGGATTCCGATCCGCTGATACCGGCTACCGAGTGCAGGACCAGGCCAAGCGACGCGGCGACCAGCACCATGCAGATGGCGATAAAAATCGTCGAAATGCGAATCATGTCGCGCGCTACGCCCTCACGTCCGAACTGCGCCCACCCGGGAAAACACGGAAGTCGTCAGGCATGGTCCAGTTCACGCTCCCCCGAGCGTTGCGAACCTTAGCATCAATGTTGATTCGCGGGGCTAGTGTTCTTTTGACACGGCTGGAACTGGGCCCGTTCAGGCCGGAGGCACGAGGTTCGCGAAAAACCTACAGATCGGCGGCCGCGATCCAGAACACCTCGCCCTCGGAATCCTCGGTATCGAGCCAGAGCAGCGGCAGTTCCGGGTAGGCGTCTTCCAGTTGCGGCCGGCAGCGGCCGACTTCGCACAACAGGCCGCCCCGCGGCGTCAGATGCGCGCGCGCCTCATCGAGGATACGTCTGATGATATCGAGCCCGTCGGCGCCGCCGTCGAAAGCGAGCTTCGGCTCGGCACGGCATTCGCGCGGCAGGCTGGCCATGCCCTCGGCGTCGACATAGGGTGGGTTGGAGACGATGAGATCATATTGCTTGCCGCCGATCGGCCCAAACAGATCGCCGCGGTGAAGCGTCAGCCGGTCTGCAAGCCCGTAATCCCCGACATTGCGTGCGGCGACCGCGAGCGCGTCCTTTGAAATATCCACCGCGTCGACTTCGGCGTTCGGAAAATGATGCGCCGCCAGAATGGCGAGGCAACCCGAGCCAGTGCAGAGGTCGAGCACGCTCTCGACAGCAGCGGGATCTGAAATCAGCGAGCCGCCTTGCTCGCTGTCCTCACCGCCAAAATGCGATTCCAGCAATTCGCCGATAAAGGAGCGCGGCACGATGGTGCGCTCGTCGACAAAGAACGGCAGCCCGCGCATGTAGATCTTGTTGACGAGATAGGCGGTGGGCTTTCGCGTCGTGACGCGCTGCTCGATCAGGCCGAGGATCTTTTTGCCCTCGGCCAAAGTGACGCGCGCATGGGCGAACGTCTCCAACTGATCGGGGTGAAGATGCAGCGCCTCGCAGACCAGGAAGGCCGCCTCGGCCATGGGATCGGTAGTGCCATGCGCGAACACGAGCTCGGCCTCGATGAAGCGGCTGACGGCAAAGCGGACGAAATCGAGCAGCGTCAGCAGTTCGCCGGCGCCGACTTTCGGAAATTTCGCGGCGGGCACGCTTGGTTTCGCCGCCGGCTTGGTGAGTTTCGCCATCAGGATTTGGCCCAGCGGGCTGCTGCGGTTTCATCGTGGCCGCGGGCCTCGACCCAGTTCGTGCCCTTCTGGCTTTCCTCGCTCTTCCAGAACGGCGCGTTGGCCTTCAGATAGTCCATCAGGAACTCCGCGGCCTGAAACGCCGCCTGCCGGTGCTGCGATGCCGCCAGCACCACGACGATGTTTTCGCCGGGGGTGATGCGGCCGACGCGGTGAATGACGGTCAAGCCGGTCAACGGCCAGCGCGACATCGCCTCGTCGGTATGGCGCTGGATTTCAGCCTCTGCCATGCCCGGATAATGTTCGAGCGTCAGCGCCGCGATCGGCTCGCCCTTTTCGCTGCCGCGACAGATGCCGCTGAAGGTGACGACCGCGCCGATGTCGGTCCGGCTTTTGGTCAGCGCCGCGATTTCGTGACCGATGTCGAAATCGGCTTCCTGGATTCGAATGGTGACGTTAGCGCCCACGGGGATTAGCCCCCGGTCATCGGCGGAAAGAACGCAATCTCGCGGGCGCCGGCAATTGCGGCGTCCGGCTTCACATGAGCGTGGTCGATCGCGGCGCGGATCACCCGCGGCGTCTCGAACGCGTACGCATAGGTGTCGCCGCGCGCCGACAGCCAGCCGATCAGGTCGCCGACCGTGCGCACGCTGGCCGGCGGCTCTATGGTCTCCTCGGCGACCCCGATCCGCTCGCGCACCCAGGCGAAATATTTGACCTTCATGCCTCATCCTCCTTGATGAGGTGATGGATGCCGGCGCGGAAGTAATCCCAGCCGGTATAGATCGTGAAGATCGCCGACACCCACAGCAGCACGATGCCGATCAGGGTGGTGGCGGGCAGGATTTGCTCGCCGGCCTCGCCAGCGATCAGGAAGCCGATCGCCACGAGCTGAATGGTCGTCTTCCATTTCGCCAGCTTGGTCACGGGCACGCTGACCCGGAGTGCGGCGAGATATTCGCGCAAGCCCGAGACCAGAATTTCGCGGCACAGGATCACGATGCCGGCCCACAGCGTCCAGCCGTGGATGGAGTTGTCGGCAGCCAGGATCAAGAGACAGGACGCCACCAGGAGCTTGTCGGCGATCGGGTCCAGCATCCGGCCGAAGGCGGACTGCTGGTCCCAGATTCGCGCAATGTAGCCGTCCAGATAGTCGGTGATCCCGGCGGCGATGAACACCGCCAGCGCAATCCAGCGCAGCCACAGCGGGCCGTCCATGATCGATTGGCCATAGACACAGCCGACCACGACCGGGATCGCGGCGATGCGGGCGTAGGTCAGGATATTCGGCAGGGACAGGGTCTTGGGCTGCCTGGCCTGCCCTTTGGTGGTGGTCGCGATGTTCATCCGTCTTACCAATACCGCTCAAGCGTGAAGGTCAACCGTGCAGACCTAACCTGCCGCCGGCGACACCCAAGTGACTTAACATGTGACCTGACAAGTGACCCATACGGGCAACTCATATGTGACCTGGTTTCCCGGTTTAACCCGGTTGGGCATGGAAAAACTCGAAAATCTTGCGGGCGCTCTCGGCGCTGACTCCCGGAACCTTGCCCAGGTCGGCGATCGAGGCCCGCTCGATTTCCTTCAGCGTTCCAAAGTGATGCAGCAAAGCCCGTTTGCGGGACGGGCCGATGCCCGGGATTTCCTGCAGGCCGGCTTCCCGGATGTCCTTTTTGCGCAGTTTGCGGTGCGATCCGATCACGAAGCGATGGGCCTCGTCGCGCAGCCGCTGAATGAAATACAATACGGGGTCGCGGGGTTCGAGCTTGATCGCCTCGCGGCCCGGCATGAACAGGGTCTCGCGCCCGGCGTCGCGGTCGGGGCCCTTGGCGACCGCCATCAGCGAGACCTGGGTCAGCCCCAGGCCGTCAAAGGTCTCCTTGACCGCGTTGAGCTGGCCGCGGCCGCCATCGATGATGACGAGGTCTGGCCACTGCGGAAACGAGTCGTCGTCTTTCGGTTTGGCGGCCTCGCCCTCCGGCGGCTTCAACAGCCGCTTGAAACGGCGTTCCAGCACCTCGCGCATCATCGCGTAGTCGTCGCCGGGCGTCAGCCCCTCGGACTTGATGTTGAACTTGCGGTACTGGTTCTTGATGAAGCCATCCGGCCCGGCGACGATCATGGCGCCGACGGCGTTGGTGCCCTGGATGTGGCTGTTGTCGTAGACCTCGATCCGCTTCGGCGGCGTCGGCAACTGAAGGGTGGTCGCCATGCCCTGCAACAGCCGGCTCTGGGTCGCGGTGTCGCTCAGCTTGCGGCCGAGCGCCTCGCGCGCATTGGTCAACGCGTGCGCGATCAATTCTTTCTTTTCGCCGCGCTTCGGTACCGACACTTCGACCTTGTATCCGGCCTTGACCGCGAGCGCGTCGGCCAGCAACGCGGTCTCCTCGATCTCGTGCGACAGCAGGATCAGCTTCGGCGGCGGCTTGTCGTCGTAGAATTGCGCCAGGAACGAGCCAAGCACTTCTTCGGGCGTAAATGATTTCTCCGCGCGCGGAAAATAGGCGCGGTTGCCCCAGTTCTGGCCGGTGCGGAAGAAGAACACCTCGACGCAGGAATAGCCGCCCTCCTGGTGGATCGCGAATACATCCGCTTCTTCCACGGTGCGCGGGTTGATGCCCTGCTGCGACTGGATCGCCGACAATGCCGCAAGGCGATCGCGGTAGAGCGCGGCGGTCTCGAATTCGAGTTCGGTGGAGGCCTTTTCCATTTCGGCGGCGAGCAGCTTCTTCACGTCGTGGCTGCGGCCGGACAGGAAGTCGCCGGCCTCGCGCACCAGCTCGGTATAGCCGGGGAAATCGATCTCGCGCGTACAAGGACCGGAGCAGCGGCGAATTTGATAGAGCAAACACGGCCGGGTGCGGCTTTCGAAGAAGCCGTCGGTGCAGGAGCGGATCAGGAACGCGCGCTGCAGCGCCGTGATGGTGCGGTTGACGGCGCCGGCGTTGGCGAACGGGCCGAAGTAGCGGCCAGGACGCGACTGCGCGCCGCGGTGCTTGAGGATCTGCGGCGCCCAGTGGTCGCCGGTTATCAGAATATAGGGAAACGACTTGTCGTCGCGCAGTTGCACGTTGAAGCGCGGCCGGAGCTGCTTGATCAGGTTGGCTTCCAGCAGCAGCGCCTCGGTCTCGGTCGTGGTCGAGATGATCTCGACGGTAACGGTGGCCGCGATCATGCGCAGGATGCGCGCCGGCAGAGGCGCGTTGACGCGGGCATAGGACGACAGCCGCTTGCGGACGTTCTTGGCCTTGCCGACGTAGAGCACGTCGTTGCCGGCATTGAGCATGCGGTAGACGCCGGGCGAGGTCGGCGCCAGCCGCACCGCGTTTTCGATCGCGGCATGGCCGACCGCCAGCGTGCCTTCGGCCACCGGCTCGGTGCTCTCCTCGGTCGCATCGGGCAGGCGTGCCTCGTCGTCTTCGTCGGCCGCCGTCGTCGCGGGATCGACATCGGCGGCGTTGAGGGGCTCGGGCGGCAGATCGGCTTGCGAACCCCGGCGGGCTTTTCCCGCGGGCTTCGGCTGGTCGGTAGAATCTTGATCCATGGGCCTAAATTAGGCGTTGGAAGGCCACATCGCCAGCGCCCGTCGCGGCGTCGGAAATGTTCCCGGTAACGCATTCTTAAGAATGATGAGCGGGCGGTAACCCGGCTTAACAACCCTTTAACTTAAAACTCTCGATAAATCTTACGGGAAAAAAGTGGAATTCCGTAACCAAGCCGGTCTCTCGGGCCGCTGGTCGCGGCAGTGGCGTGGAGTTGCGTGATGAGCAAGTCTGTTTTGCGGGCGCTGGCGTTGATCGCAGCCGTCTGGACCGTGTCGGCGCAGGCGGCCGATATGAACTACGGATCGCGCAACTATACCGTCAATCAGCCGCTCAACGCCTATAGCTGGGCCGGTCCCTATCTCGGCGGCAACATCGGCTACGCCTGGGGTTCGGTCGACAATAACCCGACCAAGCCGTCGGGCTTCGCGGGCGGCGTCCAGGCCGGCTACAACTGGCAGAACGGTCCCTGGGTGTTCGGCGTCGAAGGCGACATCCAGGCGAGCGGCGCCGAGCAGACCTTTGCGCCCTGGAAGTTCTCCAACCCCTGGTTCGGTACGCTGCGCGGCCGTGCCGGCTACGCGATGAACAACGTGCTGTTCTACGGCACCGGCGGTCTGGCGTTCGGCGAATTGCGCGCCACCACGTTCGGCCTGTCGGAATCCAATACCAATCTGGGCTGGACGCTCGGTGTCGGCGCCGAAATGGGCTTTGCGCCGAACTGGAGCGCCAAGATCGAATATCTCTATGTCGATCTCAACAACAGCAACTTCGTCATTACAGGGGCGTCTAACGGTTACCGGTTCGGTTTGGTACGAGCCGGCGTGAACTATCACTTCTGAGAACAAGAAAACTCAACGCGACAACCTCCCGGCGACGCAAGTCGCCGGGATTTTTTTTTGGCCGGCGTCCGGCGTCTCGTTCGAAATTGCGCTAAAACGGCTCATGCAGACCGGACAGCCCAGTCGGACCGCGTTGGGTGCCGCCCGCTTGCGCGCGGCGCATCAGGTGCTGGACGGTGCGTCGATTCTGGTCGACCCGCTTGCGATACGAATTCTCGGCGACGACATCGAAGTGTCGCTCGAACACGCCCGAACCCACACGTCGGGGCCGCGAATGCGCTGGTTCATCGCCTCGCGATCGCGCATCGCCGAAGACGCTCTCCACGTGACCGTCGATGGCGGTGTCACGCAGCTCGTGGTGCTTGGCGCGGGGCTCGATACGCTGGCCTATCGGACGCCGCTTGCGGGGCGCTTGCGGATATTCGAGGTCGATCATCCGGCGACCCAGGCGCGCAAGCGCGAAATGCTGGCGGCGGCGTCGATCGCGGTACCGGAAACGATGAGCTTCGTCCCGGTCGATTTCGAGCGCGAACAACTGTCCGAAAGGCTGGAAGCCGCGGGCTTCAAATCCACCGAGCGCAGTTTTTTCAGTTGGCTCGGCGTTGTGCCTTACCTGACGGAGGCGGCGATCTTTTCGACGCTCGGCTTTATCGCGCAGTTGCCGGGCAAGGCTGACGTGGTGTTCGACTACGTCAATCCCGCAGCTTCGATTCCGGCCGCCGGCCGCACGGCGCATCAGGCGCTCGCGGCACGGGTGGCGGCCGCAGGCGAACGGTTTCAGAGTTATTTCGACACCCCCGCGCTATGCGCAAAAATGAACGCTGCGGGTTTTCGCCATGTCGATGATATCGGCCCGGCGGAAGTTGCGACGCGCTTCTTTCCAGAAGCCGAACAAATGGCGCCGACGCGTGGCGGCCACGTCATGCACGCTTCCACGCCGCCGCGCCCAGTCTGACTTTCGCAGGCAAAAACTCAGTCCGCTTCCAGACCCGAGCGTCAACTCACGATGAAATCACCAGGTTGACCGCCTTGGGGCCTTTGCCCTTCTTGTCCGGTTCGACCTCGAATGTAATGCGCTGTCCCTCAGTCAGATCCTTCAACCCGGCCCGCTCGACGGCGGTGATGTGAACGAACACATCGCGACCGCCGTCATCAGGCTTGATGAAGCCGTAGCCGCGTTCTCCGTTGAAGAACTTGACTGTCCCGGTCATGGCCATCGGGAAACTCCTCCCCCGTATTGCTTCGCCGCTACGCGCACCTCGCGTATCGGCCGACCGGACATTCACTGCCGGAAGCTTGGCCACCTGAGCCGGTCGGGTCACGCCACCGAACGGCCTGGATTTTTCTTAGGCCTTGATCACTCCGCCGCAACCATTCGCGGAAGCGGAACGTAAAGCCAGTCCTAACAGGCTGAGCATAGTACGGTTCCGGGCAGGTTGCCTACGCACTTTTCGCCGAAAGCCGGTGACCTCAGGGCTTTGGCGTTTCCAGCCGGAAGCGGCCGGCGCCGCCCTGGCCGAGCGGCTTTTCCAGCTCGGGTAGAATGGTTTTCAATTCACCCGCCAGCGTCCACGGCGGATTGACGATCAGAAGCCCGGTCGAGGTGAGGGGGCCGCCGGCCTGCTGCGGGGCTGCGCTGAACTCGAGCCGCAGACATTTTCCCGCCGGTCGGCTTTCGGCCGCGACGGCCGCGACGTGGCGGGCGAGCTCGTCGGTGGCGCGACGGCTCTTGACCGGGTACCAGATCAGATAACTACCCGTCGGCCACTTCGCGTAGGCCGCTGCAAAGCTGTCGGCCAGGGTTTCGAATTCGTCCTTCTGCTCGAACGACGGGTCGATCAGGACCAGGCCGCGGCGCTCGTTCGGCGGTACGAAGGCGGGCAGCGCGGTCCAGCCGTCGAGATCGACGATCCGTGCCTGGGTGTCGCGGCGCAGCGCCTCGATCAATTGCCGGTGGGCGTTCTTTTCGATCTCGCACGCGGTCAGGCGGTCCTGCGGCCGCAGCAGCGCGCGCACGATCAACGGCGATCCCGGATAGGTCGTCAGTTTGCCCGGCGGATTGAACGACCTGACGATGTCGAGGTAGGGGCCGATCAGCGGCTGGGCCGCGTCCGAGAACCGCGCGGCCATCACCCGCGCGATTCCGGTCAGCCATTCGCCGCCCCGCTTGGCTTCGTCACCGGTGAGATCGTAGCGCCCGGCGCCGGCATGGGTGTCGATGACGCGAAAGGCGGCCGGCTTTTCCTGCAGATAGGTCAGCATCCGCACCAGCACGATGTGCTTGATGACATCGGCAAAGCCGCCGGCGTGAAAGGCGTGTCGGTAGTTCATGGATGCAGGACTACGCTACTGCGCCCCTTAGCGCAAAGAGGCCCTGACTGCGTGTCCCGGACGCGGCGCAGCGCGTCTTAGCGGTGCGCCGCAGAGCCGGGACCTACGGATCGATGGGCCCCGGACCAGCAGCGCACTACGCCGCTGGCGCGGCGCATTGCGCTGCATCCGGGGCACGAGTGTCTGGTCTTACCCGCCCCGGACCGGCGGCATCAGCACCTCGTCGCGGCGGCAGGCGCGGCGGTCGATTTCCTCGCAGGAGCGGAACTGCAGATCCTTGTTCAGGCAGATCCGCACTTCGCTGAGGCGCTTGTTATCGCAGGTCACGGAAACCGCCGAACTGCTCAGGCCGGGATTGGCTTTGATGAAGGCCGTCTCGAGGTCGTCAGGGGCGATGGTTTTCGGCTCCGACAATTGCAGGAATTCCTCGGGGATTTTCACCGCCGCGCGGGCCTTGCGGATGGTCTCGAAATAGGCCCGGCCGTTCAGTCCGGAGCAGGTGCCGTGCTTCTTCCATTCGTTGAAGATCAGCCCCGGCGCCGGCATCAGGTCCAGCATCGAAGTCATGATGTTGCGATCGAGCCATTCCGCCGAGCGCTGGCAATATTCGGGGAAGCCGCGCTCATATTGCGGCCACAGACCATGCACGACGAACGAAAACGGCCGGCCACCGCATTGGGCGCCGGTGCGGCCGCCGTTGCCGCGTTCGGAGGCCTGTTCGCAGAACGAGGGCGACCAGGACAGCGACAGCACGTAGAAATCGAACTCGCCCGGGGTGTTCTGGCGTCGGTCCTGGGCGGATGCGATGCCCGCGGCGGCGAGCATGAAAACCAGCGAAATCAGCAATCGGGAAACAGTGGCTAATCGAAACATCAAACGCCCCCTTACGCGCGCGCCCTTACTCGATGGCCGCGAGCCTAGCAGGGCAGAAGAACATTTCAAGAACAAAAATGACGATTGGCCCGAAATCGTCCGGGTCGGCAGCTTTCATACAAGTCAGAAGCCGAAAAACGGCCGGCGCCTCAGGGGCGGGCGGCCTTGCAGCTCGGATTGTAGGCCCAGTTGCGATCGAGCCCGGTCACGCACCATTCGACGCCCTGGCCGTAGCCGGCGAAGCCGCCGTCCTCGACGATGGCGAAATGCACCTGGCGCATCTTGCCGTCGCTCGTCATGACATCGGCGCTGCAATAGCGGCGCGGAATGTTGTCGGACTGCCAGGGCCGGAAGGCGGTTTCGTGAATGCGGCCGTAAGCGGTGATCGTCAGCGACGAATTCCAGAAGGTGCTTTCCTTTTCCTGGAATTGCGAGGTGATGGTCGGCAGCGCCCGTTCGCATTCGGCGACACGCCCGTCATATTTCGGCCCGAACAACCCGAAGTTCATTTCAAGCGGGTTGGCGGCCTGGGCGACGGATCCGGAAGCCAAAAGGGCGAACGCCGCCACGAGGCCGAGTGATTTCAAGGGTGTGAACAGGTTTCGCATGGGATTCCGCCGGTCAGCCGATTGCGCGGAACGGTGCCGCGAAGCCCGGACAAGGTCAAGTGCAACGCGGCAACACTCGGCGAACAAGTCGGTTTTCGCACCTCAGCCATTCTTTTCATGGTCCGCCGCGCCCTCTATGGTGGCGTGAAGCGAAATGGAGTCGTCTGCGATGCGAATGATTGGGGCTGCGTGCCTGGTTGCCATCTCCGGGATGCTGGCCGTCGCGCCGGCGCGGGCCGATTGGGTGCCGCCGTTCAAGGGCAACGACACCGGCGGCATCATCGCTTACTCGGTGGCGCACGACATCGATGTCCGGCAGCGCGCAGTCGAACACTGCGCCTACTACGGCAAGGTGGTGAAATTCCTCTCGGTCGAGCCGCATGACGGCGGCTATATCTCGTTCGCCTGCCGCTGGGTGCCCTATGGCGCCAACGAACGGCCGCTGACCGCCCGCTACTGAACGGCTACGACTTGCCCTGATCTCAACTGACTTGTCTCAACCGACTTGTCTCAACCGGCTTGGAGCGCGAGCATGACGCGACAGCTTCTCGCATTTGGCTCGGTGATCGCGTTGCTGGCATTGCTGCCCGCGCACACGGCCAGCGCGGTCGATCTGCCGGTACGCAAGGCCGGCCTGTGGGAAATGAAGGTGTCGCACGCCGGCTCGGCGATCCCCGACATGACGATGCAGCATTGCACCGACGAGACCACCGACAAGGAAATGAGCACGTCGTTTTCGCCGATGGCGAAAGAGATCTGTTCCAAGCAGGATATCCAGAAGACCGCGACCGGCTATGTCAGCGATTCCATCTGCGGCATCGCCGGCATGTCGGTCACCTCGCATGCCGAGATCACCGGCGACTTCAATTCGGCCTATACGGTGAAGTCGACGTCGCATTCCGAGCGCGGACCGACCGGCGCGCCGCGCGATTCCAGCACCACGATCGAGGCGAAGTGGCTCGGCGTCTGCAAGGCCGACCAGAAGGCCGGCGACATCATCATGCCCGGCGGCATCAAGATGAACATCAAGGACATGCAGAAGCTGAAGGACCTGATTCCGAAGAATCTGCAGAAGTAATTGGCCTTGTCGCCCGGATGAAGCGAAGCGAAATCCGGGAATCTTTCGGACGCGATCGCTTGCTCCCGGATTCCGCTTCGCTTCATCCCGGCTACGATTTCCGCGAACTACACCGGCACCCGCACCGCAGCCCTTAATCCGCCCATCGGGCTGTCGCCGAGCGTGATGTCGCCGCCGTGCGAGCGGGCGATGTCGCGGGCGATCGCAAGGCCCAAACCGGTGCCACCTTCATCCTGGTTGCGGGCGTCGTCGAGCCGCAGGAACGGCTTGAACACTTCCTCGCGCATGTCGACGGGAATGCCGGGGCCGTCGTCGTCGATGGTGACGGTCAGGTAGCGGTGATCGCGGTGGCCGGTGATCGAAATCGTCTTGGCGTGCCGGCCGGCATTGGAGACGAGGTTGCCGAGGCAGCGCTTGAACGAGGCCGGCTTCACGATCACCACCGGCAGACCGTGGAACGAGACGGTGGCGACATGGCCGTGGCGCTCGGCGTCGCCGCGCAATTCCTCAAGCGCGACAGCCATGTCGGTGGGCTGGGCGACTTCACCGGAGTCGCCGCGGGCAAAGGCGAGATAGGCTTCCAGCATCGCCGACATCTCGTCGACATCCTTGCGCATGCCGTCGACCTCGGGGCTGTCGCCGATCAGCGCCAGTTCGAGCTTGAAGCGGGTCAGGATGGTGCGCAGGTCGTGCGATACGCCGGCCAGCATCGCGGTGCGCTGCTCGATCGAGCGCTCGATGCGCGACTTCATTTCGAGGAACGCCTGCGCCGCGCGCCGCACCTCCCGCGCGCCGCGGGGGCGGAAGTCCGGCGCCTCGCGGCCCTTGCCGAAGCTTTCGGCGGCGTCCGCCAGCCGCAGGATCGGCCTGATCTGGTTGCGCAGGAACAGCACCGCGACGATCAACAGGATCGACGACGTTCCGAGCATCCAGAAGATGAAGATTTCCGAATTGGAGGCATAGGCGGCGCTGCGCTGGGCGAAGATCCGCATCACGGAATCGTCGAGCTGGATGCGGATTTCAACCAGGTTGGAATTGCCGACGGTGTCGATCCAGAACGGCCGGCCGATCTGGCGGCCGAGTTGCACCGACAGCGTCTGGTCCAGCAGCGAGAAGAACGGTTTCGGGCCGGGCGGCGGCATGTCGCCGCCGGGAAGGAAGTCGACCACCAATTGCAGCCGCTGTCCGATCCGCTTGAGCTGGGCGCGGTCCTTATCTTGAGGGTAAGACTTGTAGACGTCGATGAGCGCGGCGATGTCCTGCACCACGGCGGCCGACAGGCGCCGCGTCACCGTGTTCCAGTGCCGCTCCATGAACACGAACGCCACCACGGTCTGCAGGATCACCATCGGCACGATCATGATCAGCAGCGCGCGGGCGTAGAGGCCGGTCGGCATCCAGCTCTTGAACGCGTTGCCCATCCAGCCATTAGCCTTCGACACGCGCTGCGAGGCGTTGCGGATCAGGGTCAGACTGGTGTCGAGCGTGCTCATGTCGGATCTATCGATGCATTACGGCGACGCCACCAGGCGATAGCCGATGCCGCGAACCGCCTGCAGGAACAGCGGATTGGCGGGATCCTTTTCGATCTTGCGCCGCAGGCGATTGATCTGCACGTCGACGGCGCGCTCGTTGACGGTGCCGCCGCCGGTCAGCGCCGCGCGCGGCACGGTCTCGCCGGGACTGGTGGCGAGGATGCGCAGCATCTCGCGCTCGCGGTCGGTGAGGTGAATGATCTCGTCGCCCTGGCGCAGCTCGCCGCGCTCGAGATGATAGACGTAAGGCCCGAAGGCGATCTGCTCCAGCGTCTCCACCGGCGGCGGCGCGGTGCGCTTGAGGATGTTGCCGATCCTCAAGACCAGCTCGCGCGGCTCGAACGGTTTGGCGACGTAGTCGTCGGCGCCGATCTGCAGACCTTCGATCCGGGCCTCCGCCTCATGGCGCGCCGTCAGCATGATGATCGGCACCGAAGAGGAGGTGCGGATGAAGCGCGCGAGGTCAAAGCCGGTTTCGCCGGGCATCATGACGTCGAGGATCAGGAGGTCGAAGTGGAGGCCCAGCAGTTTGGCGCGCGCATCGCCGGCGCTGGCCGCCGTGGTGACGCGATAGCCTTCGCTGGAGAGAAAGCGCGACAGCAGGTCTCGGATACGGCGATCGTCGTCGACCAGCAGCAGATGCGGGGCGTCGTCGGCCGGCTTCAGCGGCGCGCGCGGGGCTGAAACGATGGTTGCTGCTTGCGCCACGGATACTCCCTACTTCTTGCCGGTGCCGAAGATGGCTTCCAGCACCTTGTCCGGATCGTCACGATCGATCATCGCGCGCAGGAACTGGCCGATAGCGGCGACGCCCGCAGGATCGATGCCACTGAGCGCGCGGGTGATGCGGTCGGTCTGCAGGCCTGCAAGTTTCGCCACCAGTGCTTCGCCCTTCGGTGTGGCGTAAAGCAGGCGCTGCCGCCGGTCGTTATTGCCGGTCTTCTGGATGATGTACTGCTCGTCCAGCAGTTGCTTCAGGACCCGCCCGAGCGACTGCTTGGTGATGCGCAGGACATCCAGCAGGTCCGCGACCTTTAGCCCGGGGTAGCGATGCACGAAATGCATCACCCGGTGATGGGCGCGGCCGAAGCCGAACACTTCCAGCTCATGGTCGGCGTCGCCGACGAAGTCGCGATAGGCAAAGAACAGCAGCTCGATGATATCCCAGCGCAATTCGCCGGCCCGGGGGCCCGCAGACGTGCCATCGGATCCCTTCGAATCGGGGTCATTGCCGGGCTTTGAGAAATTTATGTCAGTCATATTGACATATCTTGGGTTCAATGTTACAAAACTGCCAGCCACGACGAAACTTTAAGTCGTTTCGATCGTGGCGACGTTTCAAGCAGCCGGAAAAAGCCAGCGATGGCGGCAACGGCCGCGAATTGGACTACCGTGCGATTGTCGAGCGGCATTTCGGCAAACATACTGGACTTCGGCATTCCGCAAAAGCATGTCGTCCGGGGACGTAGTGACGCCCCGGGGACATGATGGCGCTGGACGGTCGCGGCAAGGTCGAGGTCCAGACCAGTCAAACGGCGCCAAGACGCCAGGCGCGCCTCCGCGCGCCGTTCCGGAGAGAGCCGAGGAGAAAGCCATGTCGTACAGTCAATCGGCCCAGCAGGCCCTCAAGGAAAGGCCGGCGTCTGAGAGCGCGGCAGCAGGAAACCAGGCCATGAGCGTGAAATTCGAGATCAAGCCGACGCCGAACCCGACGTCCGACGCGGACCGCGCGGCCAAGCTCAGGGATCCCGGCTTCGGCCGGGTCTTCACCGATCACATGTCGATCGTCCAGTACAGCCAGGCCAAGGGCTGGCACAGCGCGCGGGTCGAATCCCGTGCCAATTTCCCGCTCGATCCGGCCGCGGCCGTGCTGCACTACGCCCAGGAAATCTTCGAGGGGCTGAAGGCCTACAAGCGCGACGACGGCGGCGTGAACCTGTTCCGCCCCGACGCCAATGCGAAGCGGTTCTGGAATTCGGCCGACCGCATGGCGATGGCGCAGGTGCCGGAAGCGATGTTCATCGAAGCCGTCGAGCAACTGGTGCGGATCGACCGCGACTGGATCCCGGGCGGCGAGGGCAGTCTCTATCTGCGCCCGTTCATGGTCGCGAGCGAGATCTTCCTCGGCGTCAAGCCGTCGGCGGAATACATCTTTGCCGTCATCGCTTCGCCGGTCGGCTCCTATTTCAAGGGCGGCCCCGCGCCGGTCTCGATCTGGGTGTCGGAAAATTACACCCGCGCCGCGATCGGCGGCACCGGCGCCGTCAAATGCGGCGGCAACTATGCCGCCAGCCTGCGCGCACAGGCCGAGGCGATCGACCACGGCTGCGATCAGGTCGTCTTCCTCGACGCGGTCGAGCGCCGCTACATCGAGGAACTCGGCGGCATGAACGTGTTCTTCGTGTTCGACGACGGCTCGCTGCTGACGCCGCCGCTCGGCACCATCCTGCCCGGCATCACCCGCGATTCCATCATCGCGCTGGCGAAGGATTCCGGCATGCGCGTGCGTGAGGAACTGTACTCGATCGAGCAGTGGCGCGCGGACGCGGCCAGCGGCAAGCTCAAGGAAGCCTTCGCCTGCGGCACCGCGGCCGTGATCTCGCCGATCGGCAAGGTCTGCTCGGCCAGCGGCGACTTCCAGATCAGCGGCGGCGTCGCCGGTCCGGTCGCGATGGGGATGCGCAAGAAGCTCGTCGACATCCAGTACGGCCGCACCAACGATCCGCACAACTGGATCAAGAAGGTTTTTTGATCGGGACGCCGCGCCGACCTCTCTTCCCTTCTCCCCTTGTGGGAGAAGGTGGCGCGAAGCGCCGGATGAGGGG
>Ga0209023_10003345_pt1 | contig 19218 bp, 12 predicted proteins | sample LakOneMetagenome_FD_187468 | JGI IMG/M metagenome (GOLD analysis project Ga0209023, IMG submission 187468) | Freshwater and sediment microbial communities from Lake Erie, Canada (SPAdes) (version 2) | ecosystem: Environmental > Aquatic > Freshwater > Lentic | place: Lake Erie, Canada...
TGACATTTGATGCCGGTACTTTTGCTAATGGTTTCAACAACACTGCATATGATATGCATTCTATCGGAACTACAGGTACCGGCCTTTCTGTATTGCTGTCTAACAGCATAGGTATGGATACATGGTTTGACACAACTGCTCATAACAATATCATATTCATGTCTGCAAATACACTAACCACTGGTACGCACCTTTATAAGTACGACATGAGCTCTACTTCCGGCGCTATGACAGATATAGGTGTTATAGGTTCGGGAACAATGAACGTTAACGACATAGCGTTTGATAACAATGGTGGTGGTTCATCTGCAACAGTAACAGGTCAGTTGGTAACAGCTCTTTCGCTGAATCTGCGTCGCCTGATCACTTTTGATTCGAAGACTCCCGGTGTTATCCGTTCTTCAAAATCATTAAGTGGTCTTGCCTCAGGACAAACAATGGTAGCTATAGACTACGCAGCTAACGGTGCTTTGTATGGCCTTGGCTATAACTCTACAGCACAAACATACCAGTTGTATACAATTGATACGCTGACAGGTAATGTAACTGCAGTGAACAGCACACCGATCAGCCTTGCGCTGGGTACAGACGACGGTTCGGGCAATCACATTAATGCAGGTTTCCGTTTTGTATCTACACTGGCTAACAAGATCCGTGTAACGGGTAACAATGGCGCTACTAACGTAATGCTGGATGCAACATCAGGTACTATAGCAAGCACAGATGCTGCGCTTACTTATATTACCGGCGATGCTAACTTCGGTACAGCTGCTAACATTACTTCTATCGCTTACACAGGTTACAATGGTGATGCAGCTACACAGATGTTTGGCTATGATGCTAATACAGGCTACATGGTAAAGTTCAATACTGCTAACAGCCTTTCAGGTTTTGGCACCGGTACAAGTGGATTTATCAATACAGATGAAAGCCTGAACACCGTACTTAACTTATTTGCACATACCAGCGCCTATAACAACTCGGTAATGGATATAGCTTATGACAACAGAACGTCAAGCAATGTAGGATTTATAATGGCCAACTATGTAGGTAATGGTAATGACCAACTGAACTACTCTATTCTGTATGATATGTCAGCAATGCTATCAGGATACAGCAAAGGTACCGCGGCAACACCGGTGCCGGTAGGCCGCCTTGGCTATGGCACCCCGGTGAAGGATGCAGTAATGCGTAATTCATCATCAGCAAATACAACCGGCTTTACAACAATCGCAGCTGCAACAAATTCACTGCTTGTATATCCTAACCCCGTTGTGAGCAGCGCGCGTATTGCATTGCCTGCACCATCTGTAGGAAAGGTATCTGCAATGGTTATCGATATGAACGGTTCAGTGCTGCGTAAGTTCAGCTTTGCACCAGGTACATCAATGCTTGATGTGGATATGAGCAAACTACCTACCGGAATGTACAGTGTGCGTGTTAGCGGCGATGCTGCAGCACCATACAACCTGAAAGTGGTGAAACAATAATTATCAGTAAATAACTGAAGTGCCGAAACCGCCCTAATCACACCGGGGCGGTTTCTTTTTTGTGTTAGTAGCTGATTGCGCTATAAGTTTTACTTTTGGCGCATGTTATCAACTGATCTTACAGGAAAGACCGCGCTGGTAGGCGGCAGTACACAGGGTATAGGGCTGGCATCGGCACAGGCAATGGCATCTATGGGTGCTAACTGTGTACTTATATCAAGGAATGAAGAAAAGCTGAAGGCTGCAGTGCAAACACTCGCTGCTGACAAAGGCCAGCAGCACAGTTACCTGGTAGCCGACTATGCTCAGCCGGAGCAGGTGGGAGCAGTAGTTGGTGAATTCGTAAAGACACATACCGTACATATATTGGTCAATAACAGCGGCGGCCCTGCCGGCGGCCCTGTAAGTAAGGCACAAACGAGCGAGTTCGTCAGTGCTTTCAACCAGCACCTGCTGTGCAACCATATTATTACCACTCTTGTGATGGAAGGCATGAAGACTGCCGGGTACGGACGCATTATCAATATTATATCTACTTCTGTAAAAATACCGCTGAAAGACCTTGGTGTATCTAATACTATACGCGGTGCGGTGGCATCTTGGGCAAAAACTATGGCCAATGAGCTCGGCCAATTCGGGATTACGGTAAATAATGTCCTGCCGGGAGCTACCTCTACAGAGCGGCTGGCTACTATATTGACCAATAAATCGGCCAAGACAGGGAAAAGCAGGGAAGAAGTAGAGCATGAAATGATGGAAGAAGTGCCTGCCCGTCGTTTCGGGAAGCCGGAAGAGATAGCTGCAGTGGTGGCATTCCTGGCCACGCCGGCCGCTGCTTACGTGAATGGTACTTCCATACCGGTAGACGGGGGAAGAACAGGTAGCATATAAGTGGGTGGGAGTCCACTTGCTTTAAAAAAGGAAAGATTCGCCGGAATCAGGTGTAAAGATGGGTCCGGGCCTGTACTTTTTGCTTCCATAATCGGGAATTTGATTTAGCGAAAACGGAATAAAATGTTAGCGTTGAATTAATATTTTTAAAACAGTGTCAATTCCTGCGTGACAATAAAATGACATTATAAATAAAATTATAACAAAAAAAAGGGCTGAAAGCCGCGCCAGTACTGAGAAAATTTTTTTACAAAATGTGTGTATATTTTCGGGATTGTGTTGTAGTTTTGCCCACGCTTTATATAAAGGAAAGTTAATTTTCAAATATATTCCTGTGCCAGAATTAATAACGCCACTGTATAGAATATGCTCCCGTAGCGCATTCGCCTTGTTTATCTTCTTGCTTTTATGCAATGTTCCTGCAATCGCAGCACCTGATGGGAAGGCCCTTTTCATGTCTAACTGTGCCTCGTGCCACAATCCTCTGAAGGATGCGACCGGTCCTGCGCTGCAAAACATAGACAAGACATTCCCTAGTAAGGAATGGGGTTACGAATGGATCCACAACTCGGCTAAATTGATAGCGAGCGGTGATAAGACCGCTGTTGATATCTTCAACAAGTTCAACAAGACGGCGATGACCGCGTTTCCACAGTTGTCTACTGAGGAGATCGACGCTATCCTGAAATATGTAAATGAGTACAAGCCTCCTGTAGCTGCAGCACCGGCGGCAGGCGCATCAGCTGGCGCTGAAGCTCCTGACAGCAATGGTTGGCTATATACGGTGATCACACTGTCATTATTAGTATTGGTAGCTATACTGTGGCGCGCTAACTCTACGCTTCGCCGCGCTGCAAACGAAAAAGAAGGCATTGCGAATGAAAAAGAAATACCACTGTACAGAAGCAAGCTGATGATCGCGATCTTCGCAATACTGGTATTCATATTAGCAGGTTACTGGTTGGTGAACGGCGCTGTAAACGAAGGCCGCCAGCAGAACTACCGTCCGCTGCAACCAATATTCTACTCCCACAAAGTACACGCAGGTATCAACCAGATCAACTGTCTTTATTGCCACGCAGGCGCTGAGAAGAGCCGCCAGGCAATGATCCCGTCATCTAACGTATGTATGAACTGTCACAAACAGATTAACTCATATAGCGGTGATGCTGAGCATAAACTGGTAACTGCTGAAGGAAAAACTATTAACGGTACTGAGCAGATACAAATGCTGTACAGGTATGCAGGATGGGATCCGGCTAAAAAAGATTACAACCGTGATGCAAACGGAAACATACTGGCTACACCTATCAAATGGGTGAAGATTCACAACCTTCCTGACCACGTTTACTTCAACCACTCACAGCACGTGAAAGTTGGTAAAGTACAGTGCCAGAGCTGCCACGGACCAATACAGGAAATGGACGAAGTTTATCAGTTCTCTGCATTGTCAATGGGCTGGTGTATCAACTGTCACCGCCAGACGGAAGTACAGTTTACTAACAATAATTACTACAGCATTTTTGAAACATACCATGCTGAAATAAAGGCAGGTAAACGTGCTGGTGTAACAGAAGCAGAAATGGGTGGTACAGAGTGCCAGAAGTGCCACTACTAGAATAATGGCGAAATGGCTCAATAGCCTGATGGCTTAATTGGGCGGGATTGACAAGAGTTTTTTTTGAATTTGAATTTTGAATTTGCTTTATGAGTCAAAAACAATATTGGACGGACCTGCAAGACCTTAAGAACATCACTGAGAACCACCTTCCGGTGGCTACTGATGAGTTCAAAGAAGAGTTGCCGTTCGACTTAAGCGATAGCTTATTCAGTGCTACTACACCACGCCGCGACTTCCTGAAGTTCTTAGGCTTCAGCACAGTGGCTGCTACATTAGTAGCGAGCTGCGAAATGCCGGTACGCAGGGCTATCCCTTATGCTATCAAACCCGAGGATATCACTCCGGGAGTACCTAACTATTATGCATCTACGTTTGCTGACGGCGGCGATTACTGCGCTATCGTTATCAAAACAAGAGATGGTCGTCCTATAAAAATAGAAGGCAATGAAATGTCATCTATTACTCAAGGTGGTACATCAGCAAGGGTACAGGCTTCTGTTTTGAACCTTTATGATAAAGCGCGTATCCGCCATCCATATGCTGATGGTAAGGAAGCGACTTTTGAAGCAATAGACCGTATGGTAAAGGATGGTATGGGCACTAAGCCTGGCTACCTTGTTACCAGCTCAATAATGAGCCCTACAACAAAAGAAGTTATTACACAGTTCGTTACCAAGTATCCGAGTGTAAAGCACATCGTTTATGATGCTATTTCTTATTCGGCTATGCTACAGGCAAATGAAGCATGCTACGGTAAGCGCACATTGCCTACCTACCATTTCGATAAAGCACAAACAATAGTAAGTATAGGCGCAGATTTCCTGGGCACATGGCTTTCGCCTGTTGAGTTCTCTAAAGGATACTCAAAAGGCCGTAAGATCAGCGCCAAGGAAATGAAAATATCAAAGCACTACCAGGTAGAGCCAACGCAAACCATTACAGGTGCAGCTGCGGATCATCGTGCTACTTGCCGTCCATCTGAAAAAGCAAAGGTTGTTGCTGCGTTGTATAATGCAGTAGTGAATGGTACAGCACCAAGCCTTAGCTCACCGGCGCTGAACAAGCTGATCACAAGTGCAGCTGCTGACCTGAAAAAAGGCAATGGCCTTGTAGTAAGCGGTGGTAACGACGTAGAATTACAGACTGTCGTTAATGCGATCAATGATAAAATTGGTGCAAACGGTGTTACTGTAAACTGGGCAACTACAAGCAACTACAGGCAGGGAATAGATAAGGATATGGTCGACATGGTTGCTGCAATAGAAGCAGGCCAGGTAGGATCTGTATTCCTTTATGGTGTGAACCCTGTTTACGATTATTTTGAAGGAAAGAAATTTGCTGACGCACTTTCAAAAGTTCCGGTAAGCGTATCATTCGCTGACCGCATGGACGAAACTGCGCAGAAATGTAAATACATAATACCAGACCATAACTTCCTTGAAAGCTGGGGTGATGCAGAGCCGAAAACTAATTATTTCAGCTTGCAGCAGCCTGGTATCGCACCGTTGTTCAAAACACGTGCTGTACAGGATACATTGTTGGTATGGGCCGGCGCTACACAGTCTTATGCAGACTTCTGGAAAGAATTCTGGATGAAGAAGCTGGGCAGCCAGGCAGCATTCGACAAAGCATTGCAGGATGGTGTAATAGAGCCAACAGGCGCTATGCCAAACGGCGGCGGAGCCTTCACGGGCAATGTTGCTGATGCAGTAGCTAAAATTGAAGCAAGGAAAGCAGGCAGCGGTATTGAGCTGGTAGTTTACCAGAAAGTAGGTATCGGGCACGGTGGTGCATGGAGTAATAACCCATGGTTGCTGGAATTGCCTGATCCGATAACAAGAACTACCTGGGATAACTACCTGTGTGTATCTCCAAAGCGTGCAAAAGCACTTAATGCTGAACTCACCGGTTTCTCTGAAGTTGATGCAAACAAGCGTGTAGTTACTGTAAAGGCTGCAAATGGTTATACGGTGAATCTGCCGATAATCGTGGTGCCAGGTATGCATAATGATGTAGTGGCTGTTGCAACTGGCTTTGGCCGTGATGCTCAAGTGGGCCGAGCTGCAGCAAGTGATGCTACAAAGGGTGGCAAGAACGCTTATCCGTTTACTTCATTCAACGGTAATACAAGAGAGTCTCACAGCGATGTAACTATCACTGCTACTGCTGATACATATGAAGTAGCGCTGACGCAAACGCACAGCAGCTACGAAGCACGCCCGATCATGCATGAATTCACGCTTGAAGAATTCAGCAAGGACCCTAAGGTGTTGCTGAAAGAGCGTGGCGCTGAAATAGCTGAATTTGCTGCTATACCTTGGATAGAAGAAGGTAAAGAAGCAGAAGGCGGCGAAGAAGAAAGAATAATAGGAGAAAATACAGAAGAGGATTACCGTGCAAATGGTACCTTATATACCAACTACCAGTACGAAGGCGTGAAATGGGGTATGTCCATTGACCTGAATACATGTACTGGTTGCGGAGCGTGCGTAGTAGGCTGCATGGCAGAGAATAACATTTCTGTAGTAGGTAAGTACCACGTATTGAAGAACCACGAAATGCACTGGCTGCGTATCGATCGTTATTTCAGCGGTATGACCGATGATCCGGATACGATCCAGACAGTGTTCCAGCCAATGCTGTGCCAGCACTGCGATAACGCACCTTGCGAAAACGTATGTCCGGTATCTGCAACCAACCATAGCTCTGAAGGTCTTAACCAGATGGCTTATAACCGTTGCATCGGTACTAAGTATTGTGCAAACAACTGCCCTTATAAAGTGCGTCACTTCAACTGGATGGACTGGAACGGTGCTGATGCGTTTGCTGACAACCTTTATGAAGATGGCCGTCGTGATGACATCAATGATGATCTGACACGTATGGTACTCAACCCTGACGTAACAGTTCGTAGCCGTGGTGTAATGGAAAAATGTACGTTCTGCGTACAACGCCTTCAGGATGCCAAGCTGACTGCAAAGAAAGCAGGCCGCCCTGTGAAAGATGGTGAAGCACGTACTGCATGTCAGCAGGCTTGCCCTACAGATGCCATCACATTCGGTAATGTAAAAGATAAAGAAAGCCGTATCGCTAAGATCCGCACGGAAGAGCAAAGGGAGCGTACGTTCTATGTACTGGAGCACATCCATACATTACCGAACATCAACTACCTCGCTAAGATCAGGAATACGGAAGAGATACATTCACATGATGAGGCTAAGGATGATTTCCTGAAGTACCACATCTAGTAATGGATTAATTGCGAAATGGCTTAATACCGGATCGCTACAGATAAAAGAAACAGGGTGATTAACTGAAGGAGTAACCAGAATTTACAACTTCATAATTTTAAAAAATACTAATTACGTGCTCTATGCATATTAAGTACGAATCGTTTGTAAGGGAACCACTTGTAGATGGTGATAAGGATTATCACCAGGTGTCTGAGGACATCGTAGGTCCTATTGAGGTTAAGCCGGGCCGCATGTGGTATGTAGGTTTCTTCTTCTCATTGATATTGCTTGGTTACGGTATATTTTGTGTTGCCTGGGCTGTATATTGGGGTTTAGGAACATGGGGTGTGAACAAGACCATTGGCTGGGGCTGGGATATCACCAACTTCGTATGGTGGATCGGTATCGGTCACGCGGGTACGCTGATCTCTGCGATCCTGCTGCTGTTCCGTCAGGGCTGGCGTACAGGTGTTAACCGTGCTGCGGAAGCGATGACGATATTTGCGGTAATGTGTGCGGGCCAGTTCCCGATATGGCACATGGGCCGTGTATGGGATGGTTTCTGGGTATTGCCTTTGCCTAACACACGTGGTACTTTATGGCCAAACTTTGACTCTCCGCTTCTTTGGGACGTATTCGCGATCTCTACTTACTTCACAGTATCTTTATTATTCTGGTACTCAGGTCTTCTTCCTGACTTCGCGCTGATACGCGACAGGGCACAGACCAAGATGCGTAAAATGCTTTACGGCCTTGCATCTTTCGGATGGACAGGTACAGCAAAGAGCTGGCAGCGCATAGAGGCTCTTGCATTGGTACTTGCAGGCCTTTCTACTCCACTGGTACTTTCAGTACACACGATCGTATCTTTTGACTTCGCAACATCGGTTATACCGGGATGGCATACTACCATCTTCCCTCCATACTTCGTGGCAGGTGCGGTATTCTCCGGCTTCGCGATGGTGAACACACTTCTTGTAATTACACGTCGTATCCTTCATCTTGAAGATTACATCACTATCGGTCACTTGGAGGCAATGAATAAAGTAATTGTACTTACAGGTTCTATAGTAGGTGTGGCTTACCTTACCGAGCTGTTCATAGCATGGTATAGTCAGTCATGGGGTGAAATGGCAGCGTTCCAATGGCGTATCATGGGTCCATACTGGTGGAGCTACTGGGCGATGATGACCTGCAACGTGGTATCGCCACAGTTGTTCTGGGTAAAGAAATTGCGCAGAAATGTACCGTTCACATTCGTAATGTCGATAGTAGTGAACATAGGTATGTGGTTCGAGCGTTTCGTGATCATCGTTACCTCTACTTACCGTGACTGGATTCCGGGCAGCTGGGCATACTACAGTCCTACATGGACGGAAGTAGGTTTCTACCTCGGTACGTTCGGTTTGTTCTTCACTTGCTACTTCTTATTTGCTAAGTATTTCCCCGTTGTTGCGATACACGAGATCAAGTTCGTACTGAAGACATCAGGAGATAATTACAAGAGAGGCATGCAGCGCATTGAAGAGCAGAGTGCAGATGACTTTATCCATGTAGTGCATACGCACCATGATGAAGAGCACACACTCGATGCTGCTCATCACTAAGTGATCTTCCCGCAAGGGAACTAAGGATAAAGGAAAATAAAAAATAATAGCAGGCACTGAGCCAAAACTTTTTACCTGCGACTTACGACTAATTTTAATAAAAATGGCTATAAAGAAATTTGCGGTAGCGGCTTATGATGATGAGGAAGTATTGTTTCCTGCAGTCAAAAAAGTACGCCAAAGCGGTTATAAGATCCACGATATCTACACACCATTTGCGGTGCACGGCCTTGATGAGGCTATGGGCCTGAAAAGTACAGACCTGCATATCGCTGGCTTTATCTATGGTTTATGCGGTACATCTACAGCTGTCGGTTTTATCTCATGGATATTTACATCCGACTGGCCGATAGTATATGGTGGTAAACCACACTTTGCATTACCAGCATGGATCCCGATCACCTTCGAGCTTACAGTATTGTTTGCTGCGGTAGGAATGACGCTGACTTTCTGCTATCTGAATCAGATAATGCCGGGTGTTAAGAAGCACGTATTCCACCCACGCCAGAGCGATGATCTTTTTGTAATGGCTATCGAGTTGAATAATCACACTTCGGAAAAAGAAGTTTTGGCTTTTCTGAAGAGTACCGGGGCGAAGGAAGTAAACGTACAAGTAGCTGAAGCAGACTGGTGGTACGGACGCTGGGATAAGAAAGAAGCTTACGAACTGCAGGCAGCGAAATAGTAGAAGGCAACAAGAGCAAGTAAATCATTTACGACTTTTTGAAATTGAATATGAACAACATTAAAAGCATAGTAGTAGCAAGCCTGGCAATAACAGTTGCCCTTGTGTCATGCGACTCAGGTAATATGCGTCGTGACCCCGGTCACGTTTATGCACCGGATATGGCTTACTCACGTGCATACGATGCATATACGGCTAACCCGAACTTCGCAGACAGCACTACAAGCCGTCCGCCGGTAGCAGGTACAATAGCCCGCGGCCACGATATGCCCGATCACCTTAAGGAAGGCGATACACTGGCATATAAGACCATGACAGCTAATATGCACTTCAATGCTGATGAGCTGAAAGAAGGTGGTCGTTTGTTCAACATTTACTGCGGTATCTGCCACGGTACAAATATGGACGGACAAGGCCCATTGTATGCAAGCGGTAAGTTCGCATCAATGCCGGCAAACTTTAAGGACGCTAAATACCTGCACATGCCTGTTGGTCAGATGTATGCTGCTGTGAAATATGGTAAGAATATGATGGGCGCTTATGCAAGCCAGCTGGATATCAAACAGCGCTGGATGGTAATAGCACACATCAAGAAAATGCAATCTGAAAATGGTGGTGACGCATTCACATTCGGTGAAGGCACAACTCCTGCAGTAAAGACCGATACGGCAAAGGCTGAAGGCCCGATGATTGCTAAAGCAGAAGCAAAGAAATAAGTAAAATTTTAAAACGTTTTTTAATAAAAGTTGCATATAATGAATGACCGTTTTGAGATACCCGCACGCTTAAGGAACACAAGCTTAGCACTTATAGGTGCTGGCGTTCTAGCCCTTATAGGCGGAATTGTGAGCCTGCTGATGAGCCATAACGACGTGGACAGAGCCCGTTTCTGGGCAGTATTGCTGCACGACAGTGTATTCTTTACGCTGATCACTACAGTGAGCATATTTGTGCAGGCTGCAGTGTCGCTGGCACAGGGCGCATGGCTTACAGCTTACAAAAGAGTTCCTGAAGCTATTGGCGCCAATGTATGGTTGTTCGGTACGATAACGGCGGTAGTTACATTCCTGATCGTATTTACTTTCAAAGATGCTCATGGTATCAATACCATCTACCCATGGGTAACACCGGGTCATGATAAGATCCTGCTTGGTAAAAAAGCATTCCTGAATCCTGCAATGTTCGTAGGCTTTACGTTGGTAGCGGTTGGCCTTTGGTCTTTCTTTGGCCGCAAGTTCCGTGCAATGTCCATAGCACAGGAAAGCGCTCCTAAAAACGATACTAAGATCTACTGGAAAGTATTCCGCTTGTCAGGTGTGTTCTTATTTGTATATGCACTGACACAGATGAGCACTATTCCATGGTTATGGGTGATGAGTGTTCAGGCTCACTGGTATTCTACATTGTTCAGCTGGTACACATTTGCAAGCGCATTTGTAAGCGGTATGTCACTCATTCTTTTGTGGGTTGTATATCTTAAGAACCAGGGTAACCTGCAGCTGGTAACAGTAGAGCACGTACACGATCTTGGTAAGTTCATGTTCGCATTCAGTATCTTCTGGACATACCTTTGGTTCGCACAGTATATGCTTATCTGGTATGCGAATATCCCTGATGAGACTCAATACTTCAAAATGCGCCAGCAGGGTCCATACAGCATCATCTTCTATGCAAACTTCATTATCAACTTCTGTATGCCGATCTTGATATTGATGGCACGTCCAAGCAAACGTAACTACTTCACTATTACGTTCATGGCGTTGATCATCATCTTCGGTCACTGGTTGGATTACTTCCAGATGATCATGCCGGGCCCATTGGGTGCACACTGGCACATCAACTGGTACGAAATAGGAATATTCATGGGCTTTGCAGGGGTACTTATATTCGCTGTATCGCGCACACTTACAAAGGCTTCATTGGTGCCAAATAATAACATCATGCTGAAAGAAGCAGTTGTACACCTGAGCTAAGTAACAGAGTAAAAGAGTAGAAGTAAAGAACAATATTAACAAGTAAATATAAGCTGAACGACCATGTCGGTATTTATAATAACAATATTAATAGTCCTGGTATTTACCATCATCTACCAGATCAGTAAGGCGAGCGAATACGCAACAGTGATACGCGGCACCGAGAAAGTGAACGCTCAGGCCAACCGCGCTATAGCCTGGTTGCTGGTCATCATGTTCGTTTTGGGCCTGTGGGGAATATGGGAATGTAATGAAATGTTCAAAGATAGGATGCTGCCTGTAGCTGGATGTAAGACAGGTGAGAACTACGACTCGATGTTCAATGTAACTGTCGCTGTTACAGGTATCGTATTTTTTGCTACTCAGCTGGTTCTTTTCTGGTTTTGCTTCCGTTTCCAATCGACAGAAAAGCGCACTACTTTCTTCTTCCCGCACAATAACAAACTGGAAATACTTTGGACAACCGTTCCTGCAATAGCAATGGCTATATTGGTTGCTATCGGTCTTCGTAATTGGTATGATGTTACTTCTCCGGCTCCTGCTGAAGCTACTGTTGTAGAGGTTGTAGGTAAGCAGTTCAACTGGATGATACGCTACCCCGGTAAAGACAATGAGCTTGGTAAAAGAGACTTCCGTAAGATAGATGATGCAAATAATGTTTTGGGGCTTGACTGGAGCGATCCGCATAACACAGACGATATCATTTCCATGAATGGTGAATTGCACGTCGTTGTAAACAAGCCGGTGAAACTGATCATTGGTTCGCGTGACGTGATACATGATGTGGGCCTGCCACACTTCCGTATGAAGATGGATGCTGTACCGGGTATCACTACAACAATGTGGTTCATACCAACGATCACTACTGATTCCATGAAGGCGATCACAAAGAATCCTGATTTTGTATACGAAATATCATGCGACCAGATGTGCGGCAAGGGCCACTATTCAATGCGTGGTACTGTCATAGTACAGACACAGGCAGAGTATGATAAATGGATGGCCGGCCAGCAATCTTATTATGCAGCTAATGCAGCGCCTGCTTCCGCAGCACCTGCAGCAGCCACGCCAGCCGGTGGCGAGGCAAAGCCAGAAGTGAAAACCGATAGTGTAAAAGCAGTAACGATGAAATAATCGGCTATAAAAAAAGAATAGCCATAAAAGTGCAAAAAATGAATAACGAGATCATTATTGATGGGCCTAATGTGGCGCATGGCGCAGAGTCAGCTACAGATCATCACGGCCACGAACATCATGAACAACATTTTATCTGGAAGTACATTTTCAGCCAGGACCATAAAATGATATCCAAGCAGTTCCTGATCACAGGGATCATCTGGGCGGTCATAGGTGCGTTGATGTCTGTTTTCTTCCGTTTACAGCTTGGCTTCCCTGACAGTACGTTCCCGATCATGGAGAAATTCCTGGGCGAATGGGCTAAAGGTGGTAAGCTTACCCCGGAATTTTACTATGCATTGATCACAATGCACGGTACAATCCTTGTATTCTTTGTACTTACAGCTGGCCTTAGTGGAACGTTTGCGAACCTGCTTATTCCTTACCAGGTAGGTGCACGTGATATGGCGTCGCCTTTTATGAACATGCTGTCTTACTGGTTCTTCTTTTTAGCCAGTATTTTCATGATCGTATCGCTTTTTATCGAAACCGGTCCTGCATCAGGTGGATGGACAACATATCCGCCGCTTAGCGCATTGAAAGAAGCATCTCTTGGTTCAGGCCTTGGTATGGATCTTTGGTTGCTGGGTATGTCTTTCTTCGTTGTGTCTTCACTGCTGGGCGGTCTTAACTACATCGCTACAATATTGAATATGCGTACGAAAGGTATGACCATGACACGTTTGCCATTGACCATATGGGCGCTGTTCTTTACGGCTGTTCTGGGTGTACTTTCTTTCCCTGTATTGTTCTCTGGTGTAGTGCTGCTCATATTCGACCGTAACTTAGGTACCAGTTTCTACCTTTCTGAAATATTCATAGGCGGTAAGGCATTACCACACATCGGCGGATCAGCGATCCTTTACCAGCACTTATTCTGGTTCCTGGGTCACCCTGAGGTGTATATCATCATGCTTCCGGGCATGGGGATGGCTTCAGAGGTATTGTCTACCAACAGCCGTAAACCGATCTTTGGTTATTTTGCGATGATCATATCATTGGTAGGTATCACCTTGCTGGCGTTCCTGGTTTGGGCGCACCACATGTTCGTTACAGGTATGAGTCCGTTCCTCGGTTCTATATTCGTATTGCTTACCCTGTTGATCGCTGTACCATCTGCGGTTAAGGTGTTCAACTGGCTCACAACGATCTGGCGCGGTAATATCCGTTTCACACCGGCTATGCTGTTTGCACTTGGTTTTGTATCTATGTTCATCTCTGGTGGTCTTACAGGTATCTTCCTTGGTAACTCCGCTCTTGATATCCACCTGCATGATACTTACTTCGTTGTGGCGCACTTCCATATAGTAATGGGTGTATCGGCGTTCTTCGGTATGTTCGCGGGTATCTATCATTGGTTCCCTAAGATGTATGGTCGCTTTATGAACAACACAATGGGCTACCTGCACTTCTTTATCACATTCGCAGGTGCTTACCTCATCTTCTGGCCAATGCACTATGAAGGTATTGCAGGTATGCCACGTAGGTATTATGATTATTCTGCATGGGAATCTTTCAAACACTTCCAGGGAGTGAATGCGTTTATCAGTATTGTAGCAACAATCGTATTCTTTGCTCAGTTACTTTTTGTCATAAACTTTATTGTTAGTATCTTTAAGGGACGTAAGATGACAACATTGAATCCATGGGGTGCTACAACGTTGGAATGGACAACACCTATACATCCGGGTCACGGAAACTGGGTAGGCGAAATTCCTGAAGTACACCGTTGGCCTTATGACTATAGGGACGATGGCCATGGTAATGACTTTATACCTCAGACAACTCCGTTAAGACCTGGAGAAGAAGAGCATTAAGAATTTTAGAGTTTCTTGAATATTACATAATCGCCCCTTCTGGGGCGATTCTTTTTTGTGGATATACAAGACTCGGAGCAGTGATCGGCTATCCTGCTTTCTTCATATAGAAGCGTGTTTCGCCGCCGCTATGAGGCACAACAGTTTCTGATACTACTTCCCAGCCATCCTTTACCATATAGTTAACGGCATCCAGCCTGGCTTCAAACTTTATGCGCTTGCCGTTAGCATCTTTTATTTTATCAAATTTTCTTTTGTGTGAACCCATATAGTTCACATCAGCTACATAGCGCTTGAAGCTAGGCTGATAGACGGACAGCTCGCAGTATTTAGGCGCCTCCGCATGTGCTGCAGCGCCAAGTAAAGTAAATACGATAATGAGGAGTTGCTTTTTCATAAGAGTGTTGTTTTGACAATGCTTAGAGTATAAAATTGTCAGAGGGTTTAATATATATGCGTGATTTTTATTTAGATTTGGCTTTCGCGAGCAAATGCTTGGTTATTTGAGGACGATGCAGAGGTTCGACCAGTAGCTTGGGGCAAACAAAATTTATGATGATATGGCATACCATGAAATGCCGCAGATTGATGGTCCTTCAATAAATAGCGACCTCTCTGCGGTTAAACTACGCACCTATCTTAATCAGTTTAGCGGTTTTATTGCTCGTGAAGATGTTCCCGATAAAGGTTGCGACTTCGATATTGAACTGATCCTTGATAACAAGGATGTCTCCAACTGGCGTTTCGCACTTCAATTGAAGAGTGTCCAGACTCTAAAAACCGTAGAAGACGGGAAGTATGTGTCTTATCCCTTTGAAACATCTCGGCTCGGCTACCTTATGCGGCGCATACCTGGCATGGGAATTCTTGCCCTATATTCAGTTGAGCAGGATCGCATTTTTTATGAACTTGTTGAAAATATATACCAGAGAATAAGCAATGAACGTAACGGGGATCAATGGAAGGAGCAGGATAGTATAAATGTCAAGTTGCCAATCGGAAATGTTTTGGATAAAAATAGCACAGCAGCACTACATACAATATTTACCAACCGCTTTCAGAATGCAGCTCTCATGTTCCAGTCTCATGCTGCGAATTATAATTTACCTGCAGTAGATATAGGGGTTAATATTGATGAAGACCTAAATAGCACGGAAGGGATAATACAAGCACTTAAGAAAAATGGCATTGCATTAATGAGCACATATGATATTCAAATAGTCTATTCGCTTATTACCAAGCTTTCAATGCAGGACATAAATACATCTAAAGAACTGCAGATTATCGCTGCCCTTGCCTATTGTGAAGCAGGCAATCACGTAGAAGCAGGATATTATTTTGACAAATTGGGAAAGCGAACAGACATTGAATTACTCGAACAACCGATGATAGGATTTTCCAAGCATAAAAACGATTTCGCACTTGGTAAAATCAACTTTAAACAGTTCACTGAGCAATGTGAAAAGCTTTTTTCACCTGATAAAAGCTCGCTAAATGATATTGTACTTAACATCAATTTACATTACGCTCAGCTCCTTACTTTAAAACCTTTAGTGGAGATACCGACAGAACTGTTTGATGCGATCGTTGATAATTTTCAAAAAATTGAAAAAGCAGAAGGGGATAGCAAGGTAAAGGCATTATTAAAGATTTGGAATGCAGATAATTTTAGTTTGTTGATCGGTCATTCCCGCAGTAAAGCTTTTTCAAAAACAAAATTAGCGGAGGCTATGAATATGCCTTTATCAACAGAAGAAAGAGGTATAGAGGTTAGGAGACAAATTACAATGGAAAGATTGCTTGACGGTTGGCTTGAAAAACTCAAACTGCAGGCAGACGAGACATCGGACGATTTGCTACATGCAAACATTATCCTAACATTAAGCAGGCATCGACTATCTCTCGAATTGGATCTTATTGCGTTTCATGTAAATCCATCCATACCAGACGCGGAGATAAGAAGCCAAATGAATCACTATGTAGAACAGTCAAAGATTGGATTTCAGATACTCAATAATGAAAAAAGATATAAAGAGGCATACCAATCACTTTGCAACGCAATTGAATTCATAACTCTTGCAACGGAATATTACTGTTTAAACGAAGTCTTTCAATTGGATGATTTGCAGCTAATTCAAAAGCAACTTGAGCTGGAATTAGATTTTCCTCCATATCAATCAGCTATACGTGGATTAATGAACCGTGTTGGCGCCAAACCCAATAATATTCCGAGTGTTGCCAACTATGAATTTATGTCTGATGAGGATATAAATTACGCAGCGGGTGTCGTTATAGAACGGCTTGGGTTGCCTCGCGAAAGAATAACGAATGTAATATTGGAGATGAAGTCATATCGCACTTTTTTTCAGCGGTGCAAAGATACCTCACTTGAAATGTTTATATATGATCCGTTGCGTACAAAGGAAAATCGTTATGAATCACAAACCCGCTATGTGATAAGGAGCAAGAAGACAGAATTAAGAACTAATGCAAGTTCGGATATAGAGTCTTTGTTATCATTCTGGAGGCTATGATGTAGATTAAGCCCTGCCTGCTATTAAAAATGTATTATTCACTACAAAAACAAAAAAGGCAGCCATTTCCACGTTATTTTATTCGTTTTAAAACATGGTTATAACTATAGATTTCTTCAATCGATTTACAAAGACCGTCAAGGTCTGGAGTTATGCTTTTGTGTGAAACTCCAAGCCATTTAAGTTCATTTTGGATTGCCTGTTTTTTATTGGGTTCTATCACAATATGCCGTAAAAAATTATTATTCTCTTCGGCTTGTAACAAGCCATTTACTTCATCACCGAATATTGTAAAACAAGACTGTTGATTGGCCATTCGATCATCAAGTAAGGTTGGATAAATAGCCAAAGGAAAAAATCGGGTGTTTTTCTGTTCAGGGTAGAGGACATATTTGCTCATGTCCAGAGCCAAATATTTGTGGCACAATTCATTTATATCAATCATCCCTTTTTTAGTAGCAATTCCTGCACTTGGGTTTTCTACAGCGTCGGGAATTGCAATGGCAGAAACAGATATCCCACATGCGAGCTTAGTTGTGAAGGCATTTAAGCGATGAGGTGCGAGTATCCATACCTTAGCGGCATGTGAGTCAGAAATACGTTCATTGACTGCAAAAAAAAGAGCAACGAGTGCATTCTCGGTCCAGTCTAATAGCCGTGTCTTTAATCCATAATGTTGCATCAGAAAGTATTGGTTCCAATCATCATGCGGAATTTGGCTTCGGGACATAAAGCGGTATGCTTCACGAAGAAATGCGGCTTTCACATTACCTTCAACGCCTTTCCATTCATTAAATATTTGATCATTGAATTCGGGGTTGTCTACCGGACCGCCGTAAATACGATAAGCTTTGGGGCATAAGGCTGTTACATAATCCGATCTGCTTTCACCACGAAACCATAGTGAGGTAAGTTCGTCAGGCCCCTTTAAATGCTGAAAGGTTAATTTAACTGCGTCAATAAATTCAGAAACATTTTTTATTGCTTTTATTTCCTCCATAACGGCAAGTTAAGACAATGTAATTTCTTTAAACTATATAGTATTAGGTTTAATGAGCACGTTGAGAAAATTGTTTTGTTCAATTATCATCTTCCTTCACTAGTCTAAGCTCCGCTTCGTCCTAACATATCCAAGCGTCTTGCTTGTGTACCGGAAGCTACAAAAAATCACTCCCAATACAGTACCAATAATCGGCCCAAACCCTTATCTGGCGGGCAAACTAATTTCTATGATACTACCGAAAACGCTCTATCATAGATTTTTCTTTTGGTTACAATATTTTTTCGTTTGACCTTTATGCCGCAGAGTAAGGATTTGATGAAAGTCCCCTTTAGGGGCGGAGGGGTTTACTAGGAAAAATCCCGAAGGGATGACATGATTATAGAAAATTAAATAGTCAAAAGGAGCAGAACCCTCAAAGGGTGACATAATTTTGGAATCCGCAATTAAGGCCGCAGTTTCCCGCAATAACCGGAAATAACCGGAAGCGAATCGGAAGTGATGGCGCAGGAAACCGGAAGCAACAGGATTGCGATGTAAGTCCCCCTTTAGGGGCGGAGGGGTTTCAGTTCGCCGTAAAATCCCGCAGTAATCCCGCAATTTCCGCAAAATAAAACGTTGATTATCAACACCAATCGAAAATCGACATTTTATTCCCGTAATCCCGCAATTAGGCAAGCAGGCAAAAAGGGAGACGCTGGAACTCCCCTCCTGTTTTTAGGAGGGGCGATGGAATGAGGCGGCTGCCGAACGAAATCGGGGTGGTTGAGGATGCGCTGGAGGGTCATAAAAATTGCGGTTCTGCGTAAAATCCCGCAACAATCCCGCAATTCCCGCAAAATAAAATGTTGATTATCAACACTAATCGAAAATCAGCATTTTATTCCCGCAATCCCGCAATTATGTGGGCAGCCAGTAAAAGGATACGCTGGAACTCCCCTCTTTTTTTCAAAGAGGGAATGACAAATGAGGCGGGGCGTAGCCCGACCGAATTTGTCTGGGGTGATTAAAACGGAAGCAACCGGAAGTAGTCGGCAACTGTAAACGGCAAATTGCCAACTGAAAAACTGCGAGAGGTGGGGTTAAAACAAAAAGCAGCCCGTTAAGGCTGCCTTTCGTTCTGCAATTTTGTTATTGAGTATATACTTAGTATCCGAAGATCTCGCTCATAGATAGTTTCTTTACAGTACC
>Ga0209023_10003346_pt1 | contig 19215 bp, 15 predicted proteins | sample LakOneMetagenome_FD_187468 | JGI IMG/M metagenome (GOLD analysis project Ga0209023, IMG submission 187468) | Freshwater and sediment microbial communities from Lake Erie, Canada (SPAdes) (version 2) | ecosystem: Environmental > Aquatic > Freshwater > Lentic | place: Lake Erie, Canada...
GCGCTAATCTCCCCCAAAAAGGGAGCCCCCCGCCAATGACGCAATCCACCGATCCCCGCGTCGATACCTATATCGCCGCCGCGCCGGCTTTCGCGCAGCCCATCCTCACCGTGCTGCGCGCGCATATCCACGCCGCCTGCCCATCCGCCACCGAAGCGATCAAATGGGGGATGCCGATGTTCCAATATAAAGCGCAGAACCTCGCCAATATCGCCGCGTTCAAGGCGCATGTCAGCTTTGGCGTCATGCTACGCGGTGCCGCCGCCCCCGTCCGCAGCATCGAAGGCGGGGGCATGGGCAATTTCGGCAAACTGACGCGCGTCGAGGACGTCCCCGACGCCGCCACCGTCGCCAAAGCCGTCGCCGCCGCCGTCGAACGCATCGACGCCGGCGCCAAAATGCGCACGTCCCCCGCCACGCCAAAACCGCTCCCCGCCATCCCCGAAGACCTCGCCGCCGCACTCGCCGCAGCCCCCGCCGCGGCCGCCAATTTCCACGCCTTTGCGCCAGGCCAAAGACGCGAATACCTCGATTGGATCCTCGAAGCCAAACGCCCCGAAACCCGCATCAAACGCATTGAAACCACCGTCGCCCAATCCGCCGAGAACAAAACCCGCAACTGGAAATACGCCAACTGCTGACCCGCCAAGTCACCTGCGTCGACCGCCCTGCCTGCTCCCCTCCCTTTGAGGGAGGGGTTGGGGGTGGGTAGGCACACTCCGAAAAAGCCCGACGCTCGCCTTCAACCCCCGCACCCCGAAAGCTCGCCATGCCAAAATCACCCGCCCTCACCATCACCGCCGCGCTGCTGCTTGCCGTCAGCATCGCGCCCCAAGCGTCGCTGGCTGCGTCCACCCCCGCCACCGAATGGCCCGTTACCCAGGGCGACGTCACGCTCACCAACTTCGCCTTCACCGACGGCCAGAGCCTGCCCGCCGTCAAACTCCATTACCGCACCCTCGGCACCCCGCACCGTGACAAATCGGGCGCCATCGACAACGCCGTGCTCATCCTCCACGGCACCGGCGGCACCGGCGCGCAATTCCTCCGCCCGCAATTCGCCGACCAACTCTTCGGCCCCGGCCAGCCGCTCGATATCAGCCGCTATTACCTCATCCTCCCCGACAGCATCGGCCACGGCGGCTCGTCAAAGCCCAGCGACGGCCTGCGCATGAAATTCCCCGCCTATGATTACACCGACATGGTCCGCGCGCAGCACGACATGCTCGTCAAACTCGGCGTCACCCAGTTGCGGCTGATCTTCGGCACCTCGATGGGCTGCATGCACGCCTTTGTCTGGGGCGAGTCCTATCCCGGCTTCGCGCACGCGCTGATGCCGATGGCGTGCCTGCCGGTCGAAATCGCCGGCCGCAACCGCATGTGGCGCAAACTGTCGATCGATGCGATCAAGGCCGATCCGGCATGGGCGAATGGCGATTACACCGCGCCGCCGATCGCCGGCCTGCGCACCGCTGCCGCGCTGTCGATGATCGCCGGCTCGGTGCCGCTGCGCCAGCAAACCGAGTTCCCGACGCGCGCCGCCGCCGACAAGGCACTCGCCGGCCAACTCGAAGCCGCCGCCAGCGCCAGCGACGCCAACGACACCATCTACCGCCTCGATGCGTCGCGGACCTACAACCCCGCGCCCGATCTCGCGCGCATCACTGTCCCCGTCATGTGGATCAACAGCGCCGATGATTTCATCAACCCGCCAAACCTCGCCATTGCCGAGGCCGAAGTCAAAAAAATGCCCAACGCGCAATTCCGCCTGATCCCCGAAACCCCGCAGGGCAGGGGCCACAGCACGCACACCTGGGCCAGCTTCTGGAGCGCCGACCTCAGCGCGCTGCTGGCACGCGCCGATTAACCGCGCGCGCCGTCATTCCCGCGAAGGCGCGAATCTATCGCCCGCCGCCGCAACCGGCCCAAGCGATTCAGCGTCGCAAAAACTGCCTAAAACGCCACCAAAACCCGGCCGTGGGACACGCCATGGGTTGTAGGAAATCAGTCGCGGGTCTTGCCACGGCCAACGCCCGAAAACTGTCCCGTGGCCCAGCGTCAAACTTGACATGAAACACCAAATGGGTTATATTATCAAAATGAAATCAGCATTTCGCAAACATTCCACAAGCCAATGAAAACCAACCATAAATAATCCGGAACCGTACCATGGCCAGCCCCCTTCACACGCGATTCGCGGCAATTCCCGGCAACCAGCCACCACAACGCGCCTTGCATTTTTCGTCAGCAATTTTTCGGACAATTGGCACCAACTCTGACGATTTCAGCCAAACGGCAGCACCACGACCGGTCCGTGCGATGTCGGCGCCAGCGCTTGCGGCAGCAGCCCCTGCGGCGCGCCGGTCAAATGCCCGGCAATCGCGCCGTAGCGCCGGTCAGCAGGCGCAATGCTGACCAACGCATGGCCAATCGCCCCGTCGCGCGCATCGGCACGCAGGTCGAGGTGGATCGTCCCGTCTTGGCCGATTTCGGCGCTGCCCACCGGCGTATCGCGGCGCGACTTGATCCGCCGCCGCGCCGGCGCCTCGGCGATGTCGACCGGCGCCAGCTGCAACTGCCCCGGATCGAGCAACGCCCAAAACGCCGCCAACTGCGGCCAACTCGCGCCCAGCGTCGCATCCTTGCCAAACGCCCGCGCCGCGCTTTCGGCATAGGTTTCCTGCGCCCCCGCATCGCCCGCCTGCTGCTCGTAACTGCCCAGCCGCGCAAAGTCCGCCGCGCGCGCCGCTACAAACTTCGAAGCCCCTAAAAGCTTGTGATTCTTCAGGAAGTCATGCCCGTGCATTGACTCGTGGAGCAGCAGATTGAACGATCCATGTCCCTCGCCACGCTCCGGCAATCGCCGCCCGCCCGGCGCCGGCAGCGTCGCCACCACGACCTGCTTGCGGTTCGGCAGATAGACACCGGGAACGATATCCCAGGTCATCCCCGCCGGCCAACCGCGCGGTAGCACGCCCTGCAATTCCTTGGCGTGATCGGTAATACTGCCGCGACAAACGACAATCTTCGCGCCCTTTTTCCGCAAAAAACCGACCACTTGCGGCGGCAGTTGCGCCGCCGCCGGGCGCACCGCCGCCAAATCGCTGGCATCCGCCGACCCGCCGGGCATCAGCAACCGGTCGAGATCGCTCAGCCCGGGCACTTGCCCGTCCCCGGCCCCTTGACGAAGCGCCCCGCCGACTTGCCTGTCGGCTGCCCACCCGCCAGCACCGCCACCCCGTTGACAAAGACGTCGCTCACCCCCGTCGAAAGCTGCTGCGGCTTGGCAAAGGTCGCATGATCGATGATCGTTTCGGGGTCAAAAACCACGACATCGGCGAAGTAACCCGCCTTCAAACTGCCGCGATCCTTGATCCCCAGATTGCCCGCCGGAAAACTCGTCAACCGCCGGATCGCATCAGGCAGCGTCGCCTGTTTCTCCTCGCGGACATATTTGCCGAGCAGCCGCGCGACATTGCCATAAGCCCTTGGATGCGTGCTCGAAAGCAGGAACACCCCTTCGGGCGCCGGCGCCTCGGCGTCCGACCCGAACGCCATCCACGGCAACCCCGTCTGCCGCGCCACATTGGCTTCATCCATCAGGAAATACACCGTCCCGACCCGCGTCCCGTCCTCTATCACCAGGTCGATCGCCGTCTCCTCAGGCGGCGTCCCGCGCAGCTTGGCAACTTCGGCCAGCGTCATGCCGGTATATTTCTTGAGCGCCGGATTCTTGAACCCGATCAGCAAAACCTTGTCAGGCGACCCCGCCGCGAGCAGCAGATTCTCCTGTCCGGGAAACGGCTTGCGCATCTCGGCTGCAACCTTGGCGCGGGTCGCCGGATCCTTCAACCGGCCAATCCACGCCTCGGTCCCGCCGGCCTGCACCCATAACGGCATCGACGCATCCAGCCCTGTCGCGCCGGCGGTGTAGGTGTACATATTCGCCGTAATCCGCATGCCCTTTGCCCGCGCGGCTTCGACCTGCGCGATCACCGCATCGAGCTTGCCCCAATTGTCCTTGCCTGCCTGTTTGAGGTGATAGATTTCCGCCGGCCCGCCCGAAATCCGCGCAATGTCGATAAGCTCGGCAATCGCCGCATCGATATGGTCGCTCTCATTGCGGATATGGCTGATATACATGCCGCCGCACTGCGCGCTCGCCGTCGCCAGCGCCGCGAGTTCGGGCGTCTCGGCAAAGAACGCCGGCGCATAGATCAGCGAACTGCCGACCCCCAGCGCGCCCTCGTTCATCGCCGCCTTGACCAGCTTCTGCATCGCCGCAAGCTGCGTCGGCGACGGATCGACATCGCCCTCGCCAATCTCGTGCACCCGCACCGTCGTCGCGCCGACAAAGCTCGCGACATTGGGTGCTATCCCGCGTTTCTCAAGGAAAGTCAGATACTCGCCCAGCGTCGTCCAGCTGACGGGGTAGGTGATATCGGCCTGATCCTTGACCGCCTGGAGCTTCATTGCCGGATTGAGCGGCCCCATCGACCAGCCTTCGCCCATCACCTCGAGCGTCACGCCCTGCGTGATATCGCTCAACGCCCGCCCGTCGGCGATCAGCGACTCGGTCGCCCAGCTCAGCATGTTGATGAACCCCGGCGAAACCGCCTTGCCCGTCGCATCGATTGTCCGCACCGCAGCCGGCGCATTTGCCGTGCCCACCCCGACGATCCGGTCACCCTGCAGCGCCACCCAGCCCTGATAAGGCGCGCCGCCCGAGCCGTCATAAATCATGCCGCCGCTGATCAGCGTATCAACCGGCGCCGCGCATAACGGCGCCGCCAGCACTGCCACCAACCCTGCCCAGATTGCCCGCTGCATCCCCGCAACTCCCCTATTCACCCGCGCCACCCCCATGCTAGGCCAACGCGCAGGAGAATCAATCATGCCGGCACGCCGTTTCCTCTGGATCATCGCCATATTGGTCGTGCTGGTGATCGCCGCTGCGACGATCTACCGGCTGTTCGGCAATCAACTCATCTCCGCCGCGCTCGTCCCACGCGCTGACTTCGCCGCCTCTGCTACGCCGCCCGCCCCGGACTATGCGCAGGCTGCAAGCTGGCAGGCGCGCCCCGATATCAAGGACAATGTCGCACTCTGGACGCCTGCCGGCTACACCGCAGCCCCGAAGCCGAGCGTTGCGGCTTTCTTCATCACCCCCACTGCATTTATCGATCGCAGCGCCTGGAACGCCCCGCTCGACGACAAGGCGACCAACGAGCGCCTCGACATGATGCTGCGCGCGCAGGCAACAGTCTTCAACGGGGTCGCCGCGATCTATGCGCCGCGCTATCGGCAGGCGACGTTCGGCAGCTTTCTGACCGACCGGCCCGACGCGCAAAAGGCGCTCGACCTCGCCTATTCGGACGTTGTGCGCGCCTTTGACGCTTTCGTCGCCAGCATCCCCGCCGACGAGCCGATTATCGTCGCCGGTCACAGCCAGGGCGCGCTTCACCTGTCGCGATTGCTCAAGGAGCATATTGCCGGAACGCCGATAGCGCACCGTATCGTCGCCGCCTATGTTGTCGGTTGGCCGCTGTCGGTCGAGGCTGATCTACCGGCAATGGGCTTGCCTGTTTGCGCTGCCGAAGATCAAACAGCCTGTGTGCTGAGCTGGCAGAGCTTTGCCAACCCCGCCGAGACCGCCGATCTCCGCAAGGTGTTCGAAGCTTCAACGGGCTTGAACGGCAAGCCGCGCGCGGGGACGAAGATGCTGTGTACCAACCCGCTGCTGGGCCGCGCGACGACCGAAATGGCGCTGCCGGCGCGCAATCTGGGGGCGCTCGAACCCGCCGCCGCCAAGGACGGCAAGCCGCTGCCGGCGCACAGTATCGGTGCCGTGTGCGGCGATGACGGATTTCTGCTGATCGGCGAGCCGCCCGCCGGTTTTGGTACCTATGTGCTGCCCGGCAACAACTATCACGTCTATGATTATAACCTGTTCTGGGCGAATCTCCGCGCCGATGCCGAAGCGCGGGTCAATGCATTTCAGGCGGCTAACCTTACTCCGGCGCGCGCCGAAGCGCCGTGATCTATCCGGCGTCGACGGCGTTTCGCGCAGCGCTGGATACGCGCGGGCGGCTGATCGGGCTTGATGTCGGCAAGCGCACGATCGGGTTGGCGACGTGCGACGCCGGCTGGAGCTTTGCGACGCCGCTCGAGACCATAGCGCGCACCAAGTTCACCCCCGATCTGGCGAAACTGCGCGCCGTTATCGCGCGCGAGCGTGTTGTCGGGCTGGTTGTCGGGCTGCCGCTCAACATGGACGCCAGCGATAGCAAGCAGACGCAATCGGTGCGCGAATTCGCGCGCAGCGTCGATCAGCATTTGCAAATGCCGATGCTGTTGTGGGACGAACGCTGGTCGACCGTGGCGGTCGAGCGCGCGATGATCGACGCCGACCTGAGCCGCGCGCGGCGCCATGAACTTGTCGACAAACTGGCCGCCGCGCATATTTTGCAAGGTGCCATCGACGCGCTGATGACCGCAACCTTGTAAAAAACGGGCCACACCGCCTTTCGTTTTGCGGACTATGGCGCTACACCCTCTGCTCATGACGTTGACACCCCGTGCCGCCGCTGCGCTTTCTCCCGGTGACCAACTGTTTCCCCATCGCCACCTGCTCGGTGCGGCCGAACTGACGGCGGCGCAGGCGAATTGGCTCCTCGACGAAGCCGAACGCTGGATCGAGATCAACCGCGACCCGGCGAAACGCCTGCTGCTCGATGCGCCGTTGCGCGGGCTGACGCAAATCAACGCTTTTTTCGAAAATAGCACACGGACTTTGCTGTCGTTCGAGATTGCCGGCAAGCGGCTTGGCGCCGATGTGGTCAATATGGGGGTGAGCAGTTCGTCGGTGAAGAAGGGCGAGACTTTGCTCGATACCGCGCTGACGCTCAACGCCATGCACCCTGATCTGATTGTCATCCGGCACGGGCTTTCGGGGGCGGTGCAGCTGATTTCGGAGAAGGTCGGTTGTCCGGTCTTGAACGCCGGTGACGGGCGCCACGAGCATCCGACACAGGCGCTGCTCGATGCGCTGACCATCCGGCGGCGGCTGGGTAGTATCGCGGGGAAAACGGTGGCGATCTGCGGCGATATTTTGCACAGCCGCGTCGCGCGGTCGAACTTTGCGCTGCTCGGCACTCTGGGGGCGAAGGTCCGCGCGGTGGCGCCGCAGACACTGTTGCCGGCCGATGTCGAGCGGCTGGGGGTTGAGGTGTTTACCTCGATGGACGCTGGGATCGCCGACGCCGATGTGGTGATGATGCTGCGCCTCCAGCGCGAGCGTATGGCGAGCGCGTTTGTGCCGTCGAGCCGTGAGTATTTCCATTTCTATGGGTTAACGCCGGCGCGGTTGGCGGCGGCGAGGGCTGATGTGCTGGTGATGCATCCCGGGCCGATGAACCGCGGGGTCGAGATCGATTCGATGGTTGCCGACGATTTGACGCGTTCGGCGGTCAGCGAGCAGGTCGAGATGGGGGTTGCGGTGCGGATGGCGTGCCTTGATGTGCTGACGCGGCGCGCGCGCAAAGTCGAGGGCTGGGCATGAGCAACGGCCACCGCGTCACCGCGTTCGTCAATACGCCACTGGGGAGTATTCTGGTCGCGGATCGGGTAATTGCGGCGGTCGGCGCGGTCGAATTGCCGTCGGATTGCCTGACGATTGACGGCAACGGGCGGACGATTGCGCCGGGGCTGATCGACTCCGGGGTGTTCAAGGCCGATTACCGCGCCTGTCATGCCGGCGGGATTACGCGGGTAGTGTTGATGCCGGATCAAAACCCACCGCTCGACAATCCGGCGATGATCGCCTTTGCCTGGGGGGCGACCAAACCGCATATCTGGGTGCATCCGCTGGCGGCGGCGACCCGCGGATTGACGGGCGCCGAGCTTGCCGAAATCGGGCTTTGTCAGGCAGCGGGCGCGGTCGGTGTTGCGACGGGGCGGGGCAATATTGCCGATAGCGGGGTAATGTTCCGGCTGATGCAATATGCCTGCGGGTTCGACCTGGTTGTCGTCAGCCATGCCGAGGATGCGGCGCTGGCCGGCGATGCGGTGGCGACCGACGGCGAGTTTGCGACGCGGATGGGGCTGGCGGCGGCACCGGCGTTTGCCGAGGCGCTGGCGGTGGCGCGCGACCTGCGGCTGGCCGAGGCGACGGGGGCAAAATTGCACATCCGGCAGGTGACGACTGCCGAAAGTATAGCGCTGGTGCGCGCGGCGAAAGCGCGCGGGATTCGGGTGACCTGCGGGGTAACGCCGGGACATTTCCTGATGAACGAGCAATCGGTCAGCGGCTATCGCAGCTTTGCGCGGCTGTCGCCGCCACTGCGCGCCGAAAGCGATCGGCTTGCGGTGCTCGACGGGCTGGCCGATGGCACCATCGACTGCATTGCATCGGGGCATGATCCGCGCAGCCAGGAGGATAAGCGACTGCCGTTTGCCGATGCTGCGCCGGGGATGACGGGAGCCGAGACCTTGCTGGCGCTGGCGCTGTCGCTGGTGCGTGATGGCAGGATGACCGAGGATGCGCTGCTGGCGACGATGACCAGCAATCCGGCGCGGATTTTCGGGCTCGAGGCGGGGCGGATTGCGCCGGGGATGCCGGCCGATCTGATGTTGTATGACGCCAATGCGCCGTGGCGGATCGATGCCGATGCTTCGCTGGCGTCGGCAGGCAATACGCCGTTCGACGGACTGCCGACGCAGGGGCGGGTCGTATTGACGATGAAGGGCGGCGAGACTGTCTGGCGGCGACCGTGAGTCGGCGGCTGCTCTGGTTGATGGTGCCGTTGCTGCTCGCCGCGAAGAAGCCACCCCCGCCGCCGCCCGAACCAGTGGTGTCGGTGCAATTGGGGGTCGAGAAGTGGAAAGTCGGCAATTACAACGATGCCGTAGCCATATGGATGTCGTTCGCGCAAGCCGGCGACAGGGATGCGCTGTTCAATATGGGCCAGGCGTATAAGCTTGGGCGTGGCGTGCCCGAGGATATGGGCAAGGCGCGCGCCTATTACAACGCAGCCGCGGTCAAGGGCAGCCTGCCGGCGCAGGCTAATCTCGGCATTATCTTGTTTCAGGCCGGCGAAAAGTCCGAGGCTCTGAGCTGGCTCAAAATGGCCGCTGATCGCGGCGAACCGCGCGCGCAATATGTGCTCGGCGTGGCGACGTTCAACGGTGACGGTACGCGTCGCAGCCGGCCGCTCGGCTATGGCTATTTGTTGCGCGCATCGGCGAGCGGGCTAGCGCAGGCGACGACAACGCTGCGGGCGATCGAGCCGTCGCTAAGCGCTGCCGACCGCAGCAGCGGCGAGGCGATTGCCGCATCGCTTGGCGCCGGGGCGGGGGTGCCAGCGGCGTTTGCCAGCAGCGCGCCGCAGGTCATCACCAACCCGATCCCGTCACGACCTCTGCCGGCTTCTCCCGCCGTCACCACGCCACCGGTTGTTCCGCAAACGGCAGCGTTGCCAACGCCAGCGCCGATTACGGCTACCCCGGCGACCGCAGCGCCGGTAACGCCGACGCCGGCAACCGCGGCGCCACTGACCAACACGCGCCTGACGTCAAAGCCGCAGGTGGCGATTGTCGCGGTACCTGCCACAACGCCGGCCGCCGAGCCGCCGCGTCCAACGTCAAAACCGGTCGAAACGCCGGTACCGCCAACTACTCCACCGCCCGCCGCGCCGCTGCCAAAGCCGGCGGTCGTAACAAGACCGGCACCACCACCGCGACCGGCACCCAAACCCGCAGCGGCCGGATGGCGCGTCCAGCTTGGCGCATTCAGCAATGCCGCAAGCGCTGAGGCGGCGTGGGCGACGACAGGCAAAGCGGTCAGCGACCTGCCCGGTAACGGGAAACCAATCTATGCAACCGGCGACAATATCGTCAAATTGCAGATGGGGCCGTTTGCAGGACGCGCCGAAGCGCAAAAGGCCTGCAAACAGCTTTCCGACGCCGGCCGCGCCTGCTTTATTGTTGCACCATAGTTGCCACTTGTTACGGTTCAGCGCTGTGCTAGTGTCGCGCTTCTCAACCTTGGGGTGCAGATATGATGGACGGTATTTCGGTCGCAACGCAGTTTCCGTTGACGACTTTGGCGACGGTGATCGCGATTTTGGTGTATTTCATGTTCGGCATGGCTGTCGGCAAGGCGCGTGGCCAATATAATGTGCCGGCGCCGCTGATGGCGGGGCATATCGAGTTCGAAAAGCGTAGTCGCGTGCAGCTCAACACGCTCGAGCAAATGGTAATATTTTTGCCGTTACTGTGGCTCGGTCTTGGTGTTCTGGGTGACCTTTATACGGCGATTGCCGGGCTGCTTTGGTCGATCGGGCGGATTGTTTATGCGCGCGCCTATTATGCTGATCCGACAAAGCGCAGTGCGGGTTTCGCGCTGACGCAATTGCCGACAATTGTGTTGCTCGTGGCGACGATTTGGGGCGCTGTCCGCGGTCTGGCGCTTTAGCCGTTTGAACTGGCTCCGCGCCGTAGCGGGGCCGGTTTGTCAAGTTTGAGCCTTGGGCCGTTGGTCAAATTTCGAGGTTTTACCTTGGGTCATGTCGCGCTTGGGACAGTTGCAAAGCCTATTGCCACGGATTTTCGCGGGCCGCGTTTGCCACGGCGAGAAAAGCATGGCGGTAGCCGCTATGCGGCGTTGCGGCGTGCGGCGAGTTCGGCAAGATTGGCTTCGTGATCGCTGCGGGTGAGTTTGTAGAAGCTCAGTGCGAACAGCATGGCCATCCACAGCGCCAGCACCGTCGGCACATAGATGGCGCCGAGCCGCCACAGCGTTTCGGGCGAGACCTGGCTTGGGTCGGCACCCGCCTTGAGCCCGGCAACGGTCAGCACCAGCGAGGCGATGGTGACGCCGAGGCCCTGGACGACCTTGCCGAGCAACGTCGAGGAGGCGACGAACACGCCTTCGGAGCGGCGCCCGGTCCTGAGTTCGGCCTGTTCGACGAGGTCGGCGACCATCGACGCGGCGAGGATCTGGAAAGTAATGATAAGCCCGACATCGAGCACCGCGGTGACCAACACGAACCAGTAGACGCCGCCAGTGCTGCCTTCGGGGAGCAGACCGAGCAGCCGCAACATGATCGGCATCGGCGCGCCGAGGAACGCCACCAACCCGACGATGATCGCGCCGCGGCGTTTGCCGAGCTTGCGTGTGACGAGCGGCGCGAGCGTGCCGCCGATGACTGCCGAGAGCAGGATGCCGGTGGTCAGCAGCGCAATCTGCGCCGAGCTGAAGCCCCAGAAATAGATGTTGATATAGAAGGACAGCGACGCCGCGACGCCCGAGGCGATCAACCCGAACGCCATGGTGATGAACAGCGCGAGGAACGAGCGGTTAGACAGCGTCTCGATGATTTCGCCGATGATGGTGCGCAGCGACTTGCGGCGCGCCGGCGGTGGCGCCTTGAGGAAGGGGATGCGACGGTGGGTGCCGAGGCTGGTGACGAGGATGGCGACGAGCATCGCGCCCGAGGCGATCATGCCGTACAGCCGATAGGCATCGCGGTTGAACTGGCCGTTGGGAATGGCGGGGGTGGAAAACGCCGGAAAAATCGCCCCGAACATCATCACCGCCGCAAGTGTGCCGCCGACCCAGCCGAAAAAGGTGCGTAGCGAGATCAGCGTGCTGCGCTGGTCATAATCTTCGGTGAGTTCGGGAACCAGTGCTGCGCTGGGGATTTCGTACAGAGTCATTGCGACGCGGATGAGCACGCCGAGGCCAAGGACATAGGCGAACAGCGCGCCGTCCGACCAGCCGGTGGGCGGGTTCCACAGCATGAAATACAGCGCCGCGACGGGCAGCACCGCACCGTACATCAGCGGGTGGCGGCGGCCCCAGCGGCTGTGGAGATTGTCCGACCAATAGCCGATGACCGGATCGATCAGCGCATCGACCACCAACCCAAGCGTGATGGCGAGGCCGACGAGGCGCGCATCGACGCCGATGACCTGTGTGTAGAAGAGCAGCAGAAAATAGCTGAAGCCATTGTCCTTGATGCCGCTGGCGACGCCGCCAAAGCCATAGGCGATGCGCATGGCGCGTGATGGGCCGGCGGGCATGGCGGCGGGGTCAACGCGCGAGATGGTGGCCGCCGGTGGCGCTGGTCGGGCGCTGTTGCATGGTGGTTTCCCCGAAGGCTTTGGCGGTCGTTGCGCCGGTTGTTTGGTTGACGCTAGCGTGAACCTTGGGGATGGGCAAGGGGGGGTGGGGGGTTGGGCTTATAGGTTCGTAATTCCCGCGCACGCTGGAATGGCGCAGGGGGCGATGCTGGGTTGGCGGCGTCACCCGCCCCCGACCCCTCCCTGGGAGGGAGGGGGCAGGACGTCAGGCGGCGGCTTGGGCCTTTTGGCCAGGCCAGCCGGCCCAGAGCGCGGCGGCGCGGGTTTGGGCTTCGGCTGCGGCTTGGGCTTTGACGGGGCCGAAGCCGCGGATTGATAGCGGGATCGCGGCGATTTCGTTGGCGAGCGCAGCGTTGTCGGCGGTGAGGCCGGCGAGCAGGCGTTCGACTTCGGCTTCGTAGTGGGTGATCGCGGCGCGTTCTTCGCGGCGTTCTTCGCTATAGCCGAAGATATCGAACGCGGTGCCGCGCAAGCCTTTGAGGCTGGCGAGCATTTTGAACGCGGTGAATATCCACGGGCCGAAGCTGTATTTTTTGGGGCGGCCGGTGGCGGGGTCGGTTTTGGCGAAGATCGGCGGTGACAGTTGCACTTTGGCGGCGCCGCCGCTGAACTGCGCGTCGAACGCGGCTTTGAAGCGACCGTCGCTGTAGAGGCGACCGACTTCATATTCGTCCTTGTACGCCATCAATTTGTACATCGACCGTGCGACGGTTTCGGCGAATTGATCATTGCCGCTGGCGCGCGCCTGGGCCACGAGCGCGGTGAAGCGCGCGGCATAGGTTTCATCCTGATACGCCGTCAGATCGGCGATGCGCCGCGTGATGATTTCGTCGAGGTTGGTGGTGGGGGCTTGGGGCGCCGGGCCGCGTGCGGCCTCGACCATTTCGAGAACCTTCGACGGGCTGTGCGCGAGCAGTCGGCCGAGTTCGAAGGCGCGTTTGTTGAACGGTATCGCGACGGCGTTAAGTTCGATTGCCGCCTCGATGCTTTCGCGCTTCAGCGGGATCAGCCCCTGCTGCCAGGCAAAGCCCATCAGCAGGATGTTGGCGCCGATGGCATCCCCCAAAAGCACAGTGGCGATCGTGTCGGCGGCGATGAAGCTTGTGGCGTTGGGGTTCGATGCGCCGCGAATGGCTTTTTCGACCGATTTCGAGCGGAAATCCAAGTCGCGGTTGCGCGCGAAATCGGCGGTCGGCGCGATTTCGCCATTGGCGACGACGGCGGTGCGGTTGGGCAGCATCAAGGTCTGGCAGGCGCGGTCGGCGGCAACCACCGCATCGCACGCCAGCACGAGATCGGCGCCGCCGGCGATGATGCGCGGGGAGAGCAGATCATCGTCGGTTTCGGCGAGGCGGACGTGGCTGTAGACCGCGCCGCCTTTCTGCGCGAGGCCAGCCATGTCGGCGGTCGTCGCGGCCTTGCCTTCGAGATAGCCGGCAGTGCCGAGCAGCGCCGAGACGGTCAGCACGCCAGTGCCGCCGATGCCGGTGACCATGATGTTATAGCCGTCGCTGGGCGAGGCGATCAGCGGTTCGGGGACGGCGGTGAGGTCGATGCTGTCAACGGCCTTGGCCTTGCGGACCTGTGCGTCCGAAACGGTGACGAAGCTCGGGCAGAAGCCCTTGAGGCAGGAGTAATCCTTGTTGCAGCTTGACTGGTTGATGCGGCGCTTGCGGCCGAATTCGGTTTCCAGCGGCTCGATGCTGACGCAGTTCGATTGCACCGAACAATCACCGCAGCCTTCGCAAACGGCGCTGTTGATGAAGACGCGCTGGTCAGGGTCGTCCATCAGCTTGCGCTTGCGGCGGCGGCGTTTTTCGGCGGCGCAGGTCTGATCGAAAATGATGACGGTGCAGCCCGGGGTGGCGCGCATTTCGTCCTGCACCGCAGGGAGTGCCGAACGGTCATATAGCGGCACGCCGTCGGGAAGCTTGACGCCGTCGTAGCGCGACAGGTCTTCGGTCAGCACGACGACCTTTTTGGCGTGTTCGGCGACCATCTGTGCGGCGATCATCGGCACTGTCAGTTCGCCGTCGTGGTGCTGGCCGCCGGTCATCGCGACAGCGTCGTTGTAGAGGATCTTGTAGGTGATGTTGGTTTTGGCGGCGATCGACTGGCGCACCGCGAGGAGCCCCGAGTGGAAATAGGTGCCGTCGCCGAGGTTGGCGAAGACATGGTTTTCGGTGGTGAACGGCGCTTCGCCGACCCAGGTGACGCCTTCGCCGCCCATTTGGGTGAAAGTTTCGGCGCGGTCCATCCATAGCGCCATGATGTGGCAGCCGATGCCGGCCAAGGCGCGCGAGCCTTCGGGTGGTTTGGTCGAGGTGTTGTGCGGGCAGCCCGAGCAGAAATAGGGCGGGCGCTTGATCGGGACGTCGTACGCGGCGGCCTTGGCGTCCTGATCGTTGAAAAACGTCAGTTTGGCGCGGATCGCATCGCTATCGTAATATTTCTGGATGCGCGCGGCGACGATGTGCGCGATGACGCCGGGCGACAGTTCGTTGTCGGGCGACAGCAGCCATTCGCCGTTTTCGTCGTGCTTGCCGACGACGCGGGGGCGCACGGCTTCGCGCCAGTTATAAAGCTGCCAGCGCAGCTGGTGCTCGATGAACTCGCGCTTTTCTTCGATGACGAGGACTTCCTCAAGCCCTTCGGCAAACGCCCGGATACCATCGGGTTCGAGCGGCCAGGGCATGCCGACCTTGTAGACGCGCAGGCCGATCTGCGACGCGACATTGACGTCGATGCCGAGTTCGTCGAGCGCCTCCATCGTGTCGGCATAGGCCTTGCCGGTGGTGACGATGCCAAAACGCGGTTTGGGGGTGTCCCAGACGATGCGGTCGATCTTGTTGGCCTTGGCGAAGGCGAGGGCTGCGAAGCCCTTGTAGCGTTGCAGGCGGGTGTCTTCCTCGCGCCAGATGTCGCTGCCGCGAATGTGGATGCCGCCTTCGGGGAAATCGAACTCGGGGATGATGATCGGCTTCCATTCGTTGGCGAGATCGACGGTGGCGCTGGTTTCGACGGTGTCGGCAGTGGCCTTAAAGCCGACCCAGGTGCCAGCGAAGCGGCTCATCGCGATGCCCAGCAGCCCGTATTCGACGAATTCATGCACCGAGGACGGCGCGAGGAAAGGGACGAACGCCGCCTGGAAATTATGGTCGGATTGGTGCGGGAGTGTGGAAGATTTCGCACCGTGATCGTCGCCGACGATGGCGAGGACGCCGCCGTGCGGGGTGGTGCCGGCGGCGTTGGCGTGTTTCAAAACGTCCATCGCGCGGTCGAGGCCGGGGCCCTTGCCGTACCAGATACCGAAAACGCCATCGACCGTTGCGCCGGGGCGCAGCCCGACATGCTGTGTGCCCCAGACGGCGGTGGCGCCGAGTTCCTCGTTGACGCCGGGCTGGAAGACGATGTTCTGCGCGGCGAGCAGCTTTTTGGCGCGCCACAGTTCCTGATCATAGGTGCCGAGCGGCGAGCCGCGATACCCCGAGATGAAGCCGCCGGTGTTGAGGCCGGCGGCGGTGTCGCGGGCGCGCTGGACGAGGGGCAAGCGGACGAGCGCCTGGACGCCCGACAGGAAGACGCGGCCTTCGGTGAAGGTGTATTTGTCATCGAGACTGGCGTTGAGACCGTGAACCATAACAATTCCCCGCAGTACTTAATTGTCCTTGATATAGGTCAGCTATACTGACCTTTTGTGGTAATTTCAAGACCAGTCTACGCGCTTGGGCGGTCGCTGGCGAACGGCTTTTGAAAAGTGAAGCCGCGTGTAATGTAGGGGACGCTGACCGGATCGCGCGCGAGTTCGGGGGTTGCGGCGATGAGCGCGCGGATATCGTTCGCAACGGTTGCGCGGGCGGCGGCGGGGAGCGCGGCAATGAAGCTGATCGACAGACTGCGATTGACGATCACCGTTTCGGCGGCGCCTTTGTGGGTGTATGGCCAGCATTGTTCGGGCAATTCGCTGAAGGCGGGGTTGGGGAACCGTTTGCGCCATGCGCCGCTGCGGTAGCGCGGTGCGTCGTCTTCATGGGCGTCGATGATTTCGGACAGCCGCAGCACCCAGTCGTGGCGTGTGTCGCGGACATTCCAGACGAGCGCGAGTACGCCGCCGGGTTTGAGCACGCGGGCGATTTCGGCGAGCGCGGCATCGGTGGCGAACCAGTGGAAGGCTTGCGCGCAGGTGACGGCATCGACGCTGGCGTCGGGCAGCGGGATCGCCTGCGCGGTGCCGGCGTATAGTGCGACATCGGGGTGTGCGGCGGCGAGTTGCGCGCGCATCGCGGCGACGGGTTCGACGGCGATCAGCGTGGCGCCGGTGCTGCGCAACACGGGCACGAATTTGCCGGTGCCGGCGCCGAGATCTAGTACGGTTTTGCCGGGACCGAGCGCGATCGTATTGCGCAACCAGTCTTCGAGCCCAGGCGGATAGTCGGGGCGACCGTTGGCATAGGTTGCGGCGGCCTGGGCAAAGCCTGTCGCAGCGGCGGGGTGAACGGCGGGCATGGCGCGTAGCTTTCGAGATTGCCGACAGTGATAGCGTGTCGTGATGCGCGCGGCAAAGCGGATTGCGTGGCACACGGCGCCGCAAGCGATTAGAGTCGTGCGACGCGATTCGAGGAAGTTTGCATGTTCGACCAGATCGCCGCGGTTGACTTGGCGCGCGCGCAATTCGCGTTCACCATAACTTTTCACTTCATCTTTCCGTCGTTCACCATCGGGCTAGCGAGTTATCTTGCGGTGCTGGAGGCGCGCTGGCTGCTCACGGGTCGCAGCGTTTACCTCGATGTGTTCCGCTACTGGCTCAAGATCTTCGCTTTGGTGTTCGGCATGGGCGTCGTGTCGGGGATCGTCATGGCGTATCAGTTCGGCACCAATTGGTCGGTGTTTTCGGACAAGGCGGGGCCAGTCATCGGGCCATTGATGGCCTATGAGGTGCTGACGGCGTTCTTCCTCGAAGCCGGGTTTTTGGGAGTGATGCTGTTCGGGATGGAGCGCGTCGGCAAAGGCTTGCACTTTACGGCGACGCTGATGGTGGCGGTGGGGACGGCTATTTCGGCGTTCTGGATCATTTCGGTCAATAGCTGGATGCAGACGCCGGTCGGGTTTGCAGTCAATGCGGCGGGGCAGTTCGTGCCGGTTGATTGGTGGGCGATCATCTTCAACCCGAGCATGCCGTATCGGTTGGTGCACACGGTACTGGCGGCGTATCTGACGACGGCGCTGGTCGTCGGCGGGGTCGGGGCGTGGCATTTGCTCCACGACCGCAAGAACGCTGGCGCGCAGGTGATGTTTTCGATGGCGATGTGGATGATGGCACTGGTCGCGCCGGTGCAGATTTTCGCCGGTGACGCGCATGGACTCAACACGCTCAAGCATCAGCCGGCGAAGATCGCGGCGATCGAGGGCCATTACCAAAGCTGGCCGGACGGCGCACCGCTGGTGCTGTTTGGCATCCCCGATCAGGCCAAGGGCGAGATGCGCGATCCGATCGAGATCCCCAAGCTGGGTTCGCTGATCTTGAAGCATGACGCGAATGCGCCGCTGGCCGGGCTTGATGCGTTCCCCCGTGACCAATGGCCGCGCGTGTCGATTGTGTTCTGGACGTTTCGCATCATGGTCGGCATCGGTTTCGGGATGGTCGCGCTGGGGGTGTGGAGCCTGTGGGCGCGCTGGCGGGGGCAGTTGTATGCGGCGCCCTGGTTGCAACGCTTTGCGTTGCTGATGTCGCCGATGGGGTTTGTCGCGGTGACGGCGGGGTGGGTGACCACCGAAGTCGGGCGCCAGCCGTGGACGGTGTACGGGCTGTTGCGGACTGCGGCGAGCCATTCGCCACTGGATGCACCGGCGGTGGCGGCATCATTGCTCGCGTTTATCATCGTCTATTTCGCGATGTTCGGCGCGGGGATCTACTATATTTTCAGGCTGATGGGTAAGCCACCGCAGCCGTCAGAGCCGGCGCTGGCGCATGACGTGCCGGTGCGTGCGGCGGGCATCACGCCCGTTGATTTGGCATAGGGGCGCACCATGGACATCACGGTCATCTGGGCGTTCTTGATCGCGGCAGCGGTGTTTTTGTATGTGATGCTCGATGGCTTCGATCTGGGGGTCGGCATCCTGTTTCCAACGCTGACGCGCGGTAGCGACCGCGACACCGCGATGAACTCGGTGGCGCCGGTCTGGGATGGCAACGAAACCTGGCTGGTGCTCGGCGGCGGGGGGCTGTTTGCGGCGTTTCCCCTGGCCTATTCGATCATCATGCCGGCGCTGTATGCGCCGATCATCGCGATGCTCCTCGGGCTGGTGCTGCGCGGTGTGTCGTTCGAATTCCGCTGGCGCGACAAGCGCCACGAAGCTTTTTGGGATTTGGCCTTTGCCGGCGGCTCGCTGGTCGCGGCGCTGGCGCAGGGGATTGCACTGGGCGCCTTGTTGCAGGGGATTCCGGTGGCAGGACGCGCCTATGCCGGCGGATGGTGGGATTGGCTGAGCCCGTTCAGCCTGCTTACCGGGGTGTCGGTGGTCGCGGGCTATGCGCTGCTTGGTGCGTGCTGGCTGGTGGCGAAGACCGAGGGGGCATTGCGTGACCGTGCGCTGCAACTGGCGCGGCCGCTGGCGTTGACGACGGTTGCGGCGATTGTCGCGGTGAGTGCGGCGACGCCGTTTCTGAAATACGCCTATTTCGAGCGCTGGTTGCAGATGCCGGGGATCTATTACGTCGCGCCGGTGCCGCTGCTCGTCGCGCTGTTGACGGTGCTGCTGCTGCGCGCCCTGGCGCGAGCCCGCGAATGGGGGACGCACGATACCGCGCCGTTAATCCTGGCACTCGGGCTGTTCGCATTGACCATTGCCGGGCTGGGGATCAGCATGTGGCCGTATATCATCCCCGATAGCGTGACGATCTGGCAGGCAGCGACCGCGCATAGCAGCCAAATGTTCATGCTTTTCGGGATTGCGGTGATGCTGCCGATTATCCTGGGCTATACCGGCTATGCCTATTGGGTGTTTCGCGGCAAAGTGCGCGGCGGCTACCATAGCTGAGCCCGGCCCGCTTTGGCAGCGGCTGGCATGGTT
>Ga0209023_10003347_pt1 | contig 19213 bp, 14 predicted proteins | sample LakOneMetagenome_FD_187468 | JGI IMG/M metagenome (GOLD analysis project Ga0209023, IMG submission 187468) | Freshwater and sediment microbial communities from Lake Erie, Canada (SPAdes) (version 2) | ecosystem: Environmental > Aquatic > Freshwater > Lentic | place: Lake Erie, Canada...
TCGCCACCCGCTACGACAAGACCATCCTATCCTTCGAGAGTTTCCTCAACCTCGCCGCCACTCGCCTATGGCTGAAGTCTTTTGTCAACACGGCCTAGTTCCCGGAGCGGTTCACATGTCAATTAGAACAAAAATGGAACAAGTGGTCAACCGCGGGTCACTCCTTTTCCTGTGATCTTGTGACGCAGGTCAGACAGCAGCTGAATGCCAGCGACTGAGAAGAGCTGCCGTTCGACGCTTCGCCGGGGAACAGCGGCAATGTCCCAAGGACTGTTGCTCGCACCAATCCGGCTTCGAGATGAACTGCGGGCAAGTATCAGGGAATACTTCGTATACACCGAAAGGCGGCGTTGTCAGCGATTGCTGACCTTTGATCAACAGGACGGTGCTGTCAGTCTGACGCGAACCTGTCTCCACCAAGACCAGACTATTCCGCTGCCTGCTTACCCTGCGTGTTGAAGCCCAGTCCGAAACCGAAAGGATAAAGTGTGCCTTCGGCATCATAACCGGGCGCATCGGGATGTTGCTGCAGGACCGCCGTGCGCGAAGCCGGCAGGGCGAAGGGCAAACGGCCTGCGGGCGCCGCCGTGCCGGTGATGATGTCCAACTGGGCACGGTCGCTGACCCCAAAGGTCGCAAGCAAGGCACCGGCATTGCCCAGGCCGCTTTCGGCGTCGAGGACGTAGGGGTTGCGGAAGTAGATTGAGACAACCACCCGCGCCGGATCGCCCATCTCGCGCATCGCCGCCTGGATCTCTGGCAGGGTCGGCGTAATGGTCCAGCTTTCCGCCTTGGCCAGATCGGACAAGGCCAGCAGGTTGACTTCCCAGGGAAAGGCGCCGCCGAAGATCAGATTGCTGTCGAGACAGCCGTCAGGCGCTTCTGCAGTGCTGGGCTTGCCGGGTTCGTAAACACAAGGGTCTTGCGCGCCCCAGGTTGACTGCCGCTGGCCGGTGCGCGGATCAATCAGCGGAAACTCGGACCCTACTGCACGGCCCCCGGTCTTCGGATCGCGCGAGGAATAGGCGCGCGCGCCGGCATTGCTGATCTGGATCTTGATGAGCAGGGCCTCGGTCCCGGTCGGCACGGGCGGCCGGACCGAACCATTGCCGTCGACCACCTCAAGCCCCGCAGCACGGGCGGTTGCCACATCGAAGCCAAGGACATAGGCCTTGGCTCCAGGGCGCAGCGGCAGGAGACTGCCCGCGTTCTTCAAAAGCACGACCGAGCGGCGCTGCACATCAAGACCAAGCGCACGATCATCGCGCCGGCCGATTGCCGCTTCGGCGGCGGCCTCATCAACATAGGGATCTTCGAACAGGCCAAGCTGGAACTGCTCGGTCAGCAAGCGCTGCACGGCCAGGTTGATTTGCTTGGCCGCATCCAGCTTGCCGCTCTTTACCAGATCGATGATCGTCTGGTTGCGCGCAAATTCGGACAGGACATCGGTGCCGCTGCGGATCGCGATCGCCGTCCGGTCCGCCGGGGTATAGGGCTGGCCCGTCTCCGGACTGGTGCGGTAGCTTTCCAGCCCCCAGCCGCGGTTCTCGATCACACCGCTATCGGAATTGACGTTGCCCTTGAACCCCAGCTTTGCGCGCAGCAGATCGCTGACGATCTGTTTTGAAAAGGCCATGCCAAGTTCATCATAGCGCACCCCTTGGTAGGTCACACCAATCGGCACGCCATAATAGGGCATGATCGAAGACACCCCGCCGGCGATCGCGCGCTCGAAAGGCTTCAGGTGGTAACCGAAGCCATAGTTGCCACTGGGATCTGTGTAGAGCTGGTTCTTGCCGAAGGTGTAGTGCGGGTCCCAACCCAATTCCTGCGGCCCGCCACCCGGGAAGTGCTTGATCGTCAAAGCGACCGAGGACTTGGGCGAGAGCGAGGTCCCATCCTTGCGCACCGGCCCCTGCAATCCTTCGACCAGGGTGCCGATGATGTCACTCATCAGGTCGGCGTCTTCCGTGAAGGTCTCGTGGAACCGGGCCCAGCGCGGTTCCGTGCCGAGATCGGCCATATAGCCGTACATGCCGCGCAGACCGATGGCGCGCCATTCGCGGCCCATCACGCGCGAGAAATCGCGCAGTACGGTCATGTCGCCCTTAAGGTTGGCCGGCACCGTTCCCTTGCCGTCAACCGGCGCCGCCGCGCCCAGCGCTGCAGCAGCAAGTCCCGCTTCCTTGGGAAACTCGGTAAAGGCGCCGGCACCGGCAGCAATCCCGAACATCGGGTTGGTTTCAACATGGTTGCGGGCATTGTCCTTGAACAGCGCAGGAATGCCCAGCCGGCCACTTTCGAGCCGTTCCTGCACCTTATTCGTGAAGCCCGCCATCTGCCGAGGTGTCTGTGGGTAGCCACCGCGCAGGGCAAAGCCAGTCAGTTTGACATTACAGTCGGGAGCCTCACCCACAACCTTGGCGCGCAGGATGAAGCGGGTCATCCGCTGGTTGTCGATCAGGTCACGCCCGCGTTCCGAGATGCCGCCCCCGCAATCCGGATTGTTGGTGGCGATCAGCATCATCCCGGCTTTTTCCGCCAGGGTCATCCGCTTGACCAGATCGGCGGCGCGGCGCTCAGGCGGCAAGCGCCAGTCCTCATAGCGGTCGAGCCGGCCGTTGCCGTTGAGATCCTTGAAGCGCAATCCGCTACGCTCGATCACCGGTTTGGAACGTACCCCCAGCTCAGGCTGGGCAGCAGGTTTGGCAGCGCCCGTCAGGACAAGCGCGGCACCAGCGAGCATAGCGGAGCGGACAAGCAGCATGAGATCACCTGATTGAAGACAGGATGGCAGCAATGGCCGTGTGGTCGACCCCAGTCGGATGCCAGGTATCGCCCATTAATCCGCCGCTTCCGAACAAGGCACTGATTGGGTCCGGGCCCGCAGCTGCGCCGCCCAGCGCGTCGGCACGGGGATCATCGACCGGTCCGTTCGCGCCGCGCAGGTGGCGGATCCAGGCGGCCAGCCCCGTCCGGATCGCCGGACATTCGCGGCCTCTGGTCTGATTGGCGGCCAGCGTATCCAACCAGCGCTGCGGCAGCTTCTGGCTGCCGTCCATCGCGATCTGAATCAGCCGGTGGTTGAGCGCCGGATTGGCGAAGCGTTCGATGAGCGCGGCGGCATAGGCGGACAGGTCCTGCCCTGCTCCGGCGGCAATCGTCGGCGCGACTTCCTCGCGGAGCAGCGCTTCAACCAAAGGCCGAAGCGCCGGATCGGCGACCGCTTCGTGGACATAGGTGTGCCCATGGGCCAGCCCGACATAGGCCAGGAACGAGTGCGCGCCATTGAGCATCCGCAGCTTGGCGGTTTCATATGGACGGACATCGCTGACCAGTTCGGCCCCAACCGCTTCCCAGCGCGGGCGCGGGCCGGCGAAGCGGTTTTCGATCACCCACTGGCTGAACGGTTCGGTCAGGACCGCCGCCTGGTCCTTCAGCCCTATCCGGGCGGCAAGTTTGGCGCGGTCAGCATCGGTGGTGGCGGGGACGATCCGGTCAACCATGGTCGATGGACAGGCACATTCAGCCTCGAACCACGTCCGCAAGGCGGGATCGTGGCGGTCGAGATACTGTGCCATCAGGCGGGCCAACTGCTGGCCGTTGTCGGCCAGGTTGTCACAGGACAACAGCGTCAGACCCGGAAGGCCGGCATCATGGCGGCGGCGCAAGCCTTCCGCGATCAGCGCGTAGAGGGAGCCGCTATCGGCCAGAGCGAAGTCGAGGCTGCCGTCAGCCGCGCGGCAATAGCCCTTCTCGGTCACGGTCAGGCTGACGATGTGACAGGCCGGATCGGCAAGACGGGCGATCACCGCCGCGCGCTGATCCCGCGCCACCAGCACTTCGCGGACGGCGCCGACCAGCCGGCTCTGCCAGCCCGTCTCGGACCGCTCGGTCACCGTATAGAGGCCGTCCTGCGGGTTCATCTGCTCGGCCACACCTGGCGAGCGCAACGAAACGCCCGTTATCGCCCAGTCGCGGTCACCGGCTGCCATCGCGAGGTCGGTGTACCAGGCCTGGTGCGCGCGGTGGAAGGCGCCGATGCCGAGGTGGACAATTCCGCTCGCTTGCGCCGCGCGGTCATAGCCGTAGCGAGTCACCGCGCTGCCCAGCGCACCCAGGGTGTCGTTCGACAGCCTCACAGCTTGTAGGCCGCCTTGGCGAGATTGTAGGTCAGGTCCTGGGCCAGTTCGGCGGCTTCCCAATCCTCAAGCCGGTGCTCCATCACCAGCTCCGCCAAGAAACCGCAGTCGATGCGCCGCGCCACATCATGCCGCGCCGGGATCGAGAGGAAGGCGCGGGTGTCGTCATTAAATCCGACCGTGTTGTAGAAGCCCGCCGTTTCGGTGCACATCCGGCGGAAGCGGCGCATCCCTTCGGGGCTGTCGTGGAACCACCAGGCTGGGCCCAGCTTGAGCACCGGGTAATGCCCCGCCAGCGGCGCCAGCTCGCGGGCATAGGCGCTTTCATCGAGCGTGAAGAGGATCAGCGACAGGCGGTTGTCATTGCCGAAGCGGTCGAGCAGCGGCTTCAGCGCGTGGACATAGTCGGTGCGGGTCGGGATGTCCGCGCCCTTGTCGCGGCCGAGCGCGGCGAAGACCTGCGCGTTGTGGTTGCGGAACGAGCCGGGGTGGAGCTGCATCACCAGGCCATCGTCGATGCTCATCGCCGCCATTTCGGCCAGCATCTGGGCGCGGAAAAGTTCGGCCTCGGCCGGTGTGAAACTGCCGCTGGTGACCTTGGCGAACAGCGCGGCGGACTCAGCGGCAGACAGGTTAGCCGTCTGCGCTGTCGGGTGGCCGTGATCGGTGCTGGTTGCACCCATCGAGGCGAAGAAGGCACGACGCTGGCGATGTGCAGCGCGGTAGCCGGTCCAGCTGAAGGTATCCTCACCTGTCAGGTCGGCCAGGGTCTTGAGGTTGTCGCGGAAGCCTTCGAACTCGGGATCGACCACCGGATCGGGTCGATAGGCGGTGATCACCCTGCCCTGCCAGCCCGAAGCTCGGATTGCGGCGTGGTGCTGCAAGCTGTCGATCGGGCTTTCGGTCGTGGCGATCACTTCGATATTGTAGCGCTCGAACAGCGCGCGCGGACGGAAGGCGGCGCTGGCCAGCATTTCGGTGATCGTGTCGTAATAGAGATCGGATGTCTCGGCGCAGAGCTGCACACCCATGCCAAAGACCTCGGCAAAGACCCAATCGAGCCACATCCGTGATGGCGTGCCGCGAAACAGAAAATAGCGTTCGGCGAACAATCGCCAGCTTTTTCGAGGGTCGGCCGCCGGATTGCCGATGCCGAGATCGGCCAGCGGCACGCCCTGCGAATAGAGCATCCGGAACACGTAATGGTCAGGATGAAGCAGCAATTCGGCGGCATTGCCGAAGTTGGCATCTGTCGCGAACCATTCCGGATCGGTGTGGCCATGCGGGCTGACGATCGGCAGATCCCTGACCTGCGTGTAGAGCTCGCGCGCGAACCGGCGCGTTGCCGGATCGACGGGCAGTAGACGGTCGGGGTGGAGGGAAAGGTGCTTGGTCATCTAACGAATCCAGCCGGTGGTGCGACCGAACTTCAGCAGGTGCTCAGGCCAGTCGGCGACAGATAATCCTTGGGACTTGCGAATGCCGAAGCCGTGGCCGCCCTGCGCATACAGATGGGTTTCAACTGACACATCTTTGGCCCGAAGCGCCGCGCGCAGGGCCAGGCTGTGCTCCGGTCCGACCAGCGGGTCATCCTCAGCATGAACCAGGAAATGCGGCGGACTATCAGCCCGTGCCTGCAGGTGCGGCGAATGGCGGACCGCCGCTTCTCCATCCAATGCACCGCCGAACAGCGACTGGCCCGGTGGCATCGCCTTGGTCAGCGCATCGATCATCACCGCCGGATAGACCGGCGCAACGAGATCAGGCCGGGCCGGAAGCCGGTCGATTGCATCGCGCGGCGGATAGACTGCACGGCCGTGCTGAGCGGCGAGGTTGGCAACTAGGTGTCCACCTGCGGAAAACCCGACCACGGCAATGCGCGCCGGATCGATCCCCCAGGTCGTAGCATTGGCCCGGACCACCTGCACCGCGCGGCGCGCATCGGCCAGCGGCGTGTCCCCGCCCCCGCTCCAGCCCTCGTTCGGCAAACGATAGGCCAGCGCAAACGCGGCGATCCCGCGGACGGCAAACCAGGCGGCGATGTCCAGGCCTTCCTTGTCCCAGGCCATGTGGCGATAGCCGCCGCCGGGGACGGCAATGATCGCTGCACCATTGGGACGCTTCGGCCGGACCGCTTCGAGCCAGGGTGCGGATACTCCAGTCAGGGCGCGGTCGCGAACCTTGGGATCAGTTGAACGTTCAGTCAGCCGCTCCGTGATACCGGCCGGAACAGGCTCTGGCGTCCCGTTCGGCCAGAGCGGAATGCGCAGACTGCTTCGCGGCGCAGCCAGTGCTGGGCCAGCCGCCGCAGTAACCCCTGCGGCAAGCCCAAGGCCCAGCAAGTCGCGCCGGTCAAGCATCAGGTCGTCGCCTGGGCATAGCGGGCCCGCTTGGCCTGGGCGGCCTTGCGGGCCTCCTCGATCTGCCGCTCTTCAGTGGCGAAGAGCAGGCTTTCGATGACCTGAGCAAGGTGGGCACGCATGGCGGATCGGGCGCCTGCGGCATCGCGGGCGCGCAGTGCGTTCATGATCGCGGTATGTTCATCCACGACCGGCTTGATATTGGCGGTACGGGCCTTCTCGTGGAGCAGGGCGGCTTCAGGCGAGGCGGAACGCAGGTCCCACAGGTGTTCGATCGCCTGGTAGATCGCCGTGTTGCGAGTCGCCCGCGCAATGGCGAGGTGGAATTCCCGGTCGGACCGCTCCGCTCCATCGGGTCGCTGGTTCTCGCGGGCAATCTCCTCGACCAGCCGCTCGATCGCATCCAGTTCCTCGTCGCTGGCCTGGGTGGCCGCGAGTGCCGCGGCTTCGCCTTCGAACAACAGGCGGGCCTCGGTCAGCTCGAAGGCGGTAATGTTAAAGCCGGGAAGGTCTTCCTTGCCAGGCAGCCGGCGGACATAGGCGCCCGAACCAACCTTGACCTCAACCAGTCCCTGCACTTCCAGCGCGATGATCGCCTCGCGCACGGTCGGCCGGCTGACGTTGTACTTGATCGCCAGCTCGCGTTCGGCCGGCAGCCGCGCGCCGACCGGATACTGGCCCGAAGCCAGCTCCTCCATCAGGTTGCGCGCAAGGTCCTGGTAGAGGCGGTCTTGGGCTTTCTCGACGGTGTCGCTCATTGCGATTCCTTTTGGTCTTACCAATTATCTTGACAGGCCAGACTAATCTGGTCAAGACACATCATACACATTCCCCAATTCGAGACCACAGGGATTCGTATGAAGATCACAGCTGCCCGCGTTATCGTCACCTGTCCGGGACGGAACTTCGTCACCCTGAAGATCGTGACCGACCAGGGCGTCTACGGAATTGGCGACGCCACGCTGAATGGCCGCGAACTGTCGGTCGTGTCCTACCTCGAGGAACACGTGATCCCCTGCCTGATCGGCATGGATCCGCGCCGGATCGAGGATCTCTGGCAGTACCTCTACAAGGGCGCCTATTGGCGCCGTGGCCCGGTGACTATGCGGGCGATCGCCGCGGTCGACATGGCGCTGTGGGACATCAAGGGCAAGATGGCCGGAATGCCGGTTTACCAATTGCTCGGCGGCCGCAGCCGCGACGGGATCATGGTCTATGGCCATGCCAATGGCAGCAACATTGCCGAAACGGTCGAGGCCGTGGGCCACTATATCGACATGGGCTACAAGGCGATCCGCGCCCAGACCGGGGTACCGGGGATCAAGGACGCTTACGGGGTCGGTCGCGGCAAGCTCTATTACGAACCGGCCGATGCCAGCCTGCCTTCGGTGACTGGTTGGGATACGCGCAAGGCGCTAAACTACGTCCCCAAGCTGTTCGAGGAACTGCGCAAGACCTATGGGTTCGACCATCATCTGCTGCACGATGGCCACCACCGCTATACCCCGCAGGAAGCGGCTAACCTGGGCAAGATGCTCGAGCCATTCCAGCTGTTCTGGCTGGAGGACTGCACCCCGGCCGAGAACCAGGAAGCCTTCAAGCTGGTCCGTCAGCACACCGTCACCCCGCTGGCCGTGGGCGAGATCTTCAACACGATCTGGGACGCCAAGGACCTGATCCAGAACCAGCTGATCGACTACATCCGCGCCACCGTAGTTGGAGCCGGCGGCCTGACGCACTTGCGCCGGATTGCCGATCTGGCCAGCCTCTACCAGATTCGGACCGGCTGCCACGGCGCGACCGACCTTTCGCCCGTCACCATGGGCTGTGCGCTGCACTTCGATACCTGGGTGCCCAACTTCGGGATCCAGGAATACATGCGCCACACCGAGGAAACCGACGCAGTCTTCCCGCACGATTACCGCTTCGAGAAGGGCGAGCTGTTCTGCGGCGACACCCCCGGCCACGGCGTTGACATCGACGAGAAGTTGGCCGCCAAGTACCCGTACAAGCCTGCCTATCTGCCAGTCGCCCGGCTGGAAGACGGCACGATGTGGAGCTGGTGATTGGCGCGGATCGTCTTCGTTGGCGAGGGCATGCTGGAGCTTGCCCGCAAGGGCGGCGCCTGGCAGCTCGGCTATGGCGGTGACACGCTCAACACCGCGATCCACCTAGCCCGGAAGGGTCATGACGTTGGCTATTTCACGGCGATCGGGACGGATCCGTTAAGCCAGGACATCAAGCGCCAGTGGGCGGCCGAAGGGCTGGACACCTCACTGGTCCTCGATCACCCGACCCGCAACACCGGGCTTTATGCGATCTCGACCGATGCTTCGGGGGAACGCAGCTTCAGCTACTGGCGCGAGACCAGTGCCGCGCGCGAGATGTTTGATCTGCCGAGTGCTTCGACTGCCTTAGCCCAAGTCAGCTCGGCAGACCTGCTGGCTTTCTCGCTCATCACTCTCGCGATCCTGCCACCGCCGGCGCGCAGCGCGCTGCTCGGCCTGGCGCGAGCGGTGCGCAGCAACGGCGGCGAGGTGGCCTTTGATGGCAACTATCGTCCCCGATTGTGGCTCAACCCTGACGAGGCTGCAGCAACGCGCGATGCGGCGATTGCCTGCGCCACAATCGGCCTGCCGACGCTGGAGGACGAGACCGCCATTTCCGGCGAAAGTGATCCCGCCGCGGTCGCCGCGCACTGGCAGTCGCTGGGCTGCGCCGAGACTGTAGTAAAGCTCGGTGCCAAGGGCTGCACCCTGCCCGATGGCGCCGTGATTGCGCCCGAAGCGGTGCTTGAGCCGGTCGACACCAGCGGTGCCGGCGATGCCTTCAACGGCGGCTACCTGGCGGCGCGGATGGAGGGCGCCAGTCCGGCCGATGCGGCGCGGGCTGGCCATGCCCTCGCGGGTTGGACGATCATGCGCCCCGGGGCCATTCCCGCACAGGATTGACCCCGGGGCTCAATTCTAGCGATCGATGAATCCCGCCCGCGCCAGATCGGCCGGAGCCGAGGAGCGACCTGCCCAGACGGTATAGCGCCCGGCCGGCATGACCCACTGGTGGGCCTTCTCGTCCCACACGCTCAGCGGGTGATTGCTGGCCTTGGGATCCAGGGTCATTGCGACTGTCTCCGCAGCGCCCGGCTGCAGTTCAACCTTCTTGAAGGCGACGAGGCGCTTGGGCGGCTGGACCGCGCCAACCGCATTGGCGCTGGGCGGCAGCGAAACATAGACCTGCACCACTTCCGCCCCGGCGCGCTTGCCGCTGTTGCGGACCGGCAGCTTCACCTGCCAGGTGCCCGCTGCGGCATCGAGCGAGAGGCTCGGCTGGCCCAGCGCAAAGGTGGTATAGGACAGACCGTGGCCAAACGGGAAAGCGACGCAGGGGTTGCGGCCGTTCTTCTCGGCACAGGCTCCGCTGGCATTGGCATCGTACCAGCGGTAGCCAATGTTGAGCTGTTCGCCGTAGGTCACGGTCTGGGTCTTGCCATCGGCCGCAAGCGCGCCCGGGAACTGCCCGGCCGCAACGTGGTCGAGGAAACCCTTGCCCATCAGCGGCATGGTGACCGGCAGCTTGCCCGAAGGATTGACCCGGCCGAACAGCACGTCGGCGACGATATTGCCGTCCTCCTGTCCCGGGAACCAGGTTTCGACGATCGCCGGGCCCTGTTTGCCGACCAGGAAGGCAGGCAGCGCGGGTCCGGCATTGTCCTTCAGCACCAGCACCGATTTGGCCGCCATCGACCTGCCACTGGTTGAGCGCGCCTTGAGCAGCGCCTGGAGCATGGCCGTCGTTTGGCTGTTGCGGGCCGTGTTCTTCTCACCACTGGTGGCAATGTTGTTCGAACGGCCGGCATACCAGTCCAGCGTGCTGCCCACAGATGCTGGCGCGGCAAGCTGGTGGCCAGAGGTATCGGTGAAGGTGGCGCGGTCGGCTCCCTCTTCAGCGATCGTTCCGGCCATCATTACTACGGCTTCGGCCTTGCCGGCTTCCGCCAGGGCTGCGGCAAAACTGACCTGCTTGCCATCGACAGTCGCAGTGGCATTGGCATCGTCAACCAGGATCAGCTTGACCGACGCCGACTTGCCCAGCGCACTGCGCAGCCCCTCGATGGGCGTGACGGTGTATTTTGGCACCACATCGGAGCTCCCGCCCCCTGCCCCCATCGGCTCACCCACCACGGCCCCGCCGGCCACCGCCTGCTGGGCATAGACCTGGCTGGCCTTGCCGATAAGCACGACGGACTTGAGCTCGCTCGACAGCGGCAGCGCGCCATTGTTCTGCAGCAGCACCGAGCCGCGCCCACCGATCTCGCGCGCCTTCTTGCCGCCAGCGCCGAAGTCGATGCTGGAGTGCTCAAGCTTGCGGTCGAAGATCCCAGCCTTGAACGCCTGCATATAGCGCCGACGCAGGGCTTCATCGATCTGCGCCACGGTCAGCTCGCCACTGGCCAAGGCCGCCTTGATCTTGTCCGGCGCCCAATGGTTGGGCAGCGGCATTTCGTGATCCATGCCATTGGCCAAGGTCGCGACCGTGCTCTTCATCGCAAAGAAGTCCGACTGGACATAGCCAGTGAAACCCCAGTCCTTGCGCAGGATATTGGTCAGCAGCGCGCGGTTCTCGCACGAGGACTGGCCGTTCACGTAGTTATAGGCGCACATGATCGAAGCCGCCTTGCCGTCCTTTACCGCCATCTCGAACGGCAGCAGGTAAAGCTCGCGCAGGACCTGGCGATCGACCGTGGTCTGGATCGTCATCCGGTTGGTTTCCTGCTCGTTCGCGGCATAGTGCTTGGGCATGGCGATCAGGCCGCGGGCCTGGATGGCCTTGGTCTCGGCCACGGCCATTGAGCCGCTCAGGAACGGGTCCTCCCCAAAGTACTCGAAATTGCGGCCCAGGATCGGCAGCCGCGCCAGGTTCACCCCCGGCGCTTCAAAGACATGCAGGCCAAGGTTGTGCATCTCGGCCGCGATCACTTCGCCATAGAGCCCGGCTACCGCCGGATCGAACGAGGCTGCTGCCGCCATGGCCGAAGGCAGCGCCGTCGCCTTGGCCGAGCTGGGGTGCGTATAGGCACCCATGTGGACTGGGCCGAAGCCAAGATCCTGCGGCGGAGTCTTGGCGACTTCAAGCGAGACGCAGTCATTCTGGCCCAGGCCGACCGGACCATTGGTGATGCGGAAGGTGGGGATCGCCAGCGCGGCGATGCCCGTGACATGGCGGCCGCCGAAGCAGCTCGGCAGATCGGGCAGGATTTCCGGCTTTGCACCGGTCAGTTGCTGGAGCTTCTGGTCAAGCGTCATCGCCCCGAGCAGCTGCTGCGCGCGGCGGTTGGCAACGGCTTCGCGAGCCGCGTCATCGGCGGCACCGTTCATCTCGGCCACCACAGCGGGGGCCATCCACGGCAGCTCGCTGCCGGACTGGGCCAGCGCCGACGCCGCCAGCGCCAGGCTGGCAGCGGTTGCGGTCAGGCGAAGCTTGGTGCGCAGGGTCATTCCAGGTCCTCTCTTCTTCATTCTTCAGGCCTTGCGACTTTTGAGCAAGGTCCAGAGCACTGCGGCCGCGACGAGGTCGAGCCCGGCAAGCGCCACAAACAGCGGGTTATAGCCGAACTGGTCGGCGCTCTGGCCGATCAGCAGAGTGAACAGCATCCCGCCGACCCAGGCCGAGGTTCCAGCCATGCCGCTAGCGGTGCCAACCGTGCGGCTATCGAACACGTCGGCGCAGAGCGTGATCAGCGCGCCGTTGAGCATCTGGTGGGCAAAGCCGCCAATGCAGAACAGCGCGATCGCCATGCCCGGCGAAGTAGCCAGGCCGACACAGGCCGGCCCGATCATGCACAGCGCGCCGACCGACATAGTAATTTTGCGCGAGGCCAACAACGAAGCGCCGCGCTTCATCAACCACGGCGGCAGGAGGCCAGCCGCCAGGCTGCCGAAATCGGCGGCGAGGAACGGCAACCAGGCCCACAGTGCGATCTCCTTCAGATCGAGCTTCCAGACCGCAACCAGATAGAGCGGGATGAAGAAGTTGAAGGTCTGCCAGGCCGGCTCGGCCAGGAAGCGCGGCACGGCGATCGCCCAGAACGAGCGGCTCCTCAGCACATCGCTGCGATTGGCGGGCTTGCCGCCAACATCCTCGGTCCGCCCCTCGGCGATGACAGCGCGCTCTTCAGCCGAGAGCCGGGGATGCTGATCGGGGTCGCGGTAGCCCAGCCACCACATCCCGGCCCAGACAAGGCTGAGCACGCCGGTGACATAGAATGCCGCCTGCCAGTGAAATGCCAGAATGCAGAATGCCACCAGCGGCGGCGCGATCATGTTGCCGACGCTGGTGCCCATCTGGAACAGGCTGGTCGCCAGTGGGCGTTCGCGCGGCGGGAACCAGGTTGCGACGGTCTTGGCTCCGGCGGGGATCGCCGCCGCTTCAGTCGCGCCAAGCAGGCTGCGGAAGAAGGCCAGGCTTTGCCAGCCCGTGGCCAGGCCATGGGCCATGTTGGCAAGGCCCCAGCCGATCGCGAAGATGAAGAAGCCCAAGCGCGTACCAACGGCATCAAGCACCGAACCGGCCACGGTCTGCATCACGGTATAGCTGGCCTGGAACGCCAGCACGACCCAGCTGTACTGCTCGGTCGTCATGGCAAATTCGGTTTTGAGGGTCGGTGCCGCAACCGAGAGAGTCGAGCGGGCGAGGTAATTGAGGATCGTGCCCAGCGTGACGAGGCCAATGATCCACCAACGCAACGGAATTCTACGCATCGCCCTGCTCCCCGCTAGGTCCCGCTCATAACCTGAAAAAATCCGGGCCGGCACTGCCTGTGAACAGGCCGGCCCGGTTCAAGGGTGGAGGGGAGAGCTTAGAAGTCCAGGCTGACCTTGAGCCCGGCATAACGGCGGGAGTCACGGGCCAGGAAGGCATTGATTACGTGGATGTCATTGCTGGCGCTGCCACCCACGATGCCGAAGCCGTCCGACAGGCTCGAGGCAAAGTGCTTGCCGGTCAGGTTGTTGACGAACAGCGTGAAGCGGACCTTGTCGAACTTGGCCGCCAGGCTGGCATTGAGCACGCCATAGCCTTCCTGCACGGTCAGCGGATTGCCCAGCAGGTCGAAGTTGACCGCGCTCTGCCGCTGGTAAGCGACGATGAAGGTGCCTTCGGCGTCATTGCCGATCGGGAAATCGGCTGTCGCGCTGACGTTGAACTTGAACTTGGGCGAGTTCGGCAGACGGGCGCCTGACCGATCCTGGAAGGTGCAAGTCGTGCGCGGCGCCGCAGCGGTTGCCGCTGCGGCCGAGGTGCACGGTCCGACCAGGACCGAGGCCGTACCGTTCCAGACCTGGCCGGTCTGCCCCGGGTAACCCTGCGCACCCAGGAACGAGGTCATCACCGCATCGGTGTAGCTAGCCCCGGCATCAAGCCGCAGCCAGTCGACCGGCTTGGCCGAGAACTCGACTTCGACACCCTTCGTCCGCAGCTTGCCGACGTTGTTCAACACGAACTGCGGGGTCGGCGGGGTGCCGACTAGGACTGCAGACTGGGCCTGGAAGTTGTTGTAATCGGTATAGAAGCCGATGACGTTGAGCTGGACCTTGTTGTCCAGGAACCGGCTCTTGAGGCCAAGCTCGTACGAGGTCGAGCGTTCCGGCTTGATCGGGCCAACGCCAATCAGACCCGGACCGGTCCCGTTCAGCGCACCATTGATGCGGGCTGGGTTGAAGCCAGTGACGATGTCATAGGCGAAGCCCTTGTAGCCGCGGGCGACGCTGCCGTAGACCATGATCTGCGGCGCCAACTCCTGCGAGATCGCCGCCTTCCAGGTCACCACGCTGTCCGAATTGGAACCGACGCAGAGCGGGTTGCCGGCGGCACAGGTGTTGGCCGTAGCGGTGGGCAGCAGGTTGGTGAAGTCGACGCTGATCTTCTCGTGGTTGTAGCGCAGTCCGCCGCTGATCGTGGTATTGGTCGGCAGGGTGTAATCAACCTGCGCGAACAGCCCCAGGCTCTCGCTGCGGTTTTCGGCCTCCCATTTCGCGAGTGCGGCAACCGGGCCGCGCGAAAAGGCGCGATAGGTCTTGGCGTCGGAATAGAACCCGCCCAACACATACTTGAAAGCGCCGTTCCCATTCGAGACAAAACGCAGTTCCTGCGTGAAGTTGCGCGAATGGTAAGGGCCGGACTGGGTTATCCCGCCGTTGACAGTTCCACCGGTCAATGCACCGAGCACATTGAGGCCACTGCTGTCGAAGTCGTTCTCGAACTGGTACTTCCAGTCCTGGTAGGCAGTGACCGAGATCAGGTCAGCAAAGCCGAGATCGAGGCTGGCCTTGCCGGCAACGCTCGCGGTCTCGTTGCGGGTGGCGCCCAGAGCATCGAAGCGGGTGTTGTAATTGCCCTTGCCGACCGTGATGCCAGTCAGGCTGGGCAGCAACGGCAGCGCAGGGGAGCCGAGTACGCGCGGAGTGCCGGTGCCGATGATCGCGCGGATTGCAGTCCCGGTGCCTTCTTGCACGGCCTTGCCGTAAGCCCCGGTCAGGGTGAACGTGAAGCTCGGCGAAAGCTCGGTCTTGAGCTTGGCACGGATGCCCCAGTTTTCCTGATCGTTGATCCGGCGATCATAGGTCAGGTTGCGGAGGCTGCCGGGATAGTTGTGCCAAAAACCAGTGACGCGCAGCCCGGTGCCCTCGCCCAGCGGTGTCGAGACAATCGCTTCGGCCCGAATATCGCCGTCGGTTGCACCGGTCAGGGCGACATTGGCATAGAAATCGCTCTCGGGGTCCTTGGTGACGATATTGACCACGCCAGCCGAGGAATTCTTGCCGAACAGGGTCCCCTGCGGGCCCTTAAGCACCTCGATCCGCTCAAGGTCGGCCATGTTGTCAAAGGCCTGGGCTTGCTGGACCACCGGCATGTCATCGATGATAACGGCGACGCTGGGTTCAACCCCAATCGAGAAGGCATAGGTGCCGATCCCGCGCAGGATGATCGCATTGTTAGGCGACGAGGTCTGCTGCGTGATGGTGAGCGAGGGCGCCGCACGGGTCAGGTCCGAGAAGTCGGCGATGCGCTGATTGGCGATCGCCTCCGAGGACAGAGCAGTGACTGAAACCGGAACCGACTGAAGGTTCTCCGCCCGCTTCTGCGCCGTAACAACGATCTCTTCGAGACCGCCCTCGTCCTCAACAGCCGCTTGAGCGGCAGGATCGGCAGCAGCCGCATCCTGGGCCAGGGCAGGCTGAACTAGCGCCAGCGACGAAAACCCTGCGAGCAGGTAAAACTTGCGAGACATCCAATCCTCCCAGAATCGGCCTTACTAAATGGTCAGACCATTTATGAGGATTGGCCAAGTCTGTCAACCGTGTCGGCCTTACCGGTCAAATCCGGCCGACAAACTGCAGAACTCTGGGCATTGCAGTAATGCGCGGCCAGGAAGGCTTGACTCTTCGAAGGGAGCTGATGACCTCATTCACAAACATTGGTCAGGCAGATTGCGAATCAATGCCGGCAATATTTCGGTGCGCCGCAATCCTGCCAGGCGGCTTGCCACGAGCCGGTCAACGTGATCGAAACAGGGAGTACGAATGCTAAGTTTGCGGCCGATACGCAGCACGGCACCCGGCAAGAAGCCGTACTCCGACGGGCGTCCAGACATGACATCGCGCTGTAGCGATGTTGTCGCATTGGCCGGAAAGTTCGCAGCAAAGGCCAAAGTGTTTTCAACGATGTCCGCCGGCAAGTCGATCCCCTCGGCAGCCGCGAGGTCGCGCACTTCGGCCATGGCGGCAGCCAACATCGCCTTTGCACGAGGATCGCGCGGCACCTCACCAGCCGACAAGCCGCAAGCCAGCGCGACGCCGCCAAGCGACGCGGCGAGCAGGAATTTGCTCCACAGGCTGGCCTCAATGTCCGTTGCACATCGGGCCTCGATCCCGCTGCGATTGAACAGCTCAGCAACCTTTTGCGCCACGGCTTCGGGATCGGGACCTATTGCCCCAAGCTCCAGCGAGGCCACAACGCCGACGTGGCGGACAAGGTCATCAACCAGTTCGAAGAAGCCGTGGACCCGGCTGGCGATAACTCTGGCTTCGGGGAACTGTGCTTGGGCCATCGCCGGAGCCTCAACGCCATTCTGGACCAGCAAGAGCGCCGTCTGTGCATGGTCGCGCTCGGACCGCCCGAGCGGTTTACGGTGCGCTGCGACTGGAAATCGGGGGCGGAGAATTTCTCGGGCGATGCCTACCATGTCGGCACCACCCATTACTCGGCAACGCTGTCGGGCCTAATTCCCGGCGACGTCCGCGAAACCGGTCCCAATGCCCACGGCTATGTGTTCGAGAACGGCCACAGCTTTATCGGCCACGCCCTGTACGACTGGTTCGGCCCGCCGTTTGCCTTCTGGGGCTATCCGCCGGACTTGCAGGAGCAGTTCGACCTGTCGCGCTTCGATGCACAGCAGGTCGAAGTGATGTCCAAGACCCCGCTGACCATCGGCACGATCTTCCCCAACTTCAGCTACCTGCGTTTCCCGCAACCGGCCCGGGTGGGCGAATTCCCGATGGCCTTCACCAACATCCGGATGTGGCAGCCATCGGCACCGGGTGTGATGGAGTTGTGGGTCTGGGAATTCGACTACAAGGTTGCCAGCCAGGCCCACAAGGACAACGCCTACCTCGCCGGGCAGTTCGGCTTTGGTGCGGGCGGGATATTTGAGCAGGACGATACTGCCGTGTGGGAAGGCATCGCCAAGGTCGGTGCCAGCCCCTGGGCGCGGCGTGTGCAGAACCGGCTGAACTACCAACAGAAGCGGGTCGAACCCGATCCTGACTGGAAAGGACCGGGGCAACATTTCCCCAGCATCTACGGCGAATATGCCCAGGAAGCCTTCTGGCGCCGCTGGCTGGGCTACATGCGCGGCAAGGGCGGCTGAGGGAGGATCGTGACCATGGACAAGGCAACCGCTTTCCTGATCGCCCAGGAATTCCTCGCTCGCGAAGCAAAGCTGCTCGATGAGCGCCGCTTTGACGAATGGTTCGAGATGCTGGACGACGAGATCGTCTATCACATCCCGATCCGCGAGGCCCGGGTCGACTATGACAAGGAATGGACCGATGGCGCCTATCGGGTGCACGACGACAAGGGTTTGATCAAGGTCCGGATCGACCGCCTGAAGTCCGGCCACGCCTGGGCCGAAACGCCGCCGTCGCGCATCCTTCGGGTGGTCGGCAGCGTGCTGGCGGAGTCGCAGAGCGCCGATGAAATCGCGGTCGAAAGCGCCCTGCTGATCTACCGCCAGCGCGGTCACGACGCGCCCGGCGAGGTCGTTCCAGCACGGCGACAGGACGTGCTGCGCGTGTCTAAAGGCAAGGTCACGCTGCTCAGGCGCACGGCCCGCATCACCGAGGTGCTGTTGACCACGCCCAACCTCAATATCTTCATCTAGGTAATCAGATCATGCAGGTTCCCGGCTTCATCGGGCGGACATTCGACCAGATCTGCTTCGTGGTTCACGATCTCGACCAGGCGATCGATTACTGGCGCCGGGTGAACGGGGTGGAACGCTGGTCGAAGGCCTACCATCTGGCGCACGGCCAGATCGACAAGAAGTATTGGGGCGAGGCCGAGGACTTCCAGTTTTCCTGCGCCTACGGGTTTGCCGGACAAACCCTGATCGAACTGGCCGAGCATGATGGCGGCCGCTCGGTCTACAAGGACTGGTTGGATGAGCACGGCGAATCAATGCACCATGTCGGCTTCCGCCTTGACACGGCGCAGGAATACAATGCCGCACTATCGCACTTTGCCGGACAAGGCATCGTCGAGGCCATGTCAGGCTGGTTCCATGCCCCCGGTGGAAACTGCAAATGGGCCTATCTGGACACGCGCAAGTCGATCGGCTGTTTGACCGAGCTCTACTATGTCGATGGCGTCGCCCTCGAAGCCTTCGAAAACTTCCGCGACGGCAGGAGTGACGAATTCATACCTGGTGCGCCAAGCAGTCGGATCATGCCCAAGTCTGATTGAACCATAACCGTCGATCTTGGGGCATTCTTGGGGGCATCCGGCTCAGGATTGGAAATATTATTTACTGATAATCAATCTGTTAGACCGCGAATAACGAATCCCTCCGTCTCCGCCATAACGCCTTGATTTTCCTTGATAAAATTCAAGCAAGGCCCTCGGCACTCGTAATCGTGCTCCGATAGCGTGCTTGCTTGCGGGTGAATGCCGCTGCAAGCGGACGGGGAAATGTCAGGTTAACTTCTCCTGCGCGCAGTTGAGCGCGTATCCCGATACTCATCCAGAAGCTTTGGACGCGGCCTCCCGGAAGGTTCGTAGTGTCTGTCTGGAAACGAGGCGACGCTGGGTATTGAAGTGTTTTAGATCGCGGAGTGAGTGGAAACGAACCGCAGGGGGGGCGCTGCGACTTGAACCGCTGCATCGTCAGCACGTGCTTGCGCACGGGCAAGTGCGAATTTTCTGCCCGGTCGTTGTCCCGCGGCCGCATCGGATGGTGACGATCGAAGCAGTCCCGCTCGCGCATGGCCGCTTGGCATGATCTCAATCCGTCGGTCACGATTTTCTCAGGTATAGGCGCCCTGGTCGCCTTGAGCTTCCTGACTAATCTCAGCACTGCTACCCGGGCCTGCGTCACATAATTGACATTGATAATGCCAATTATGTGACGCAGGATAAGCTGGCGAAGATCAGTGAGGC
>Ga0209023_10003348_pt1 | contig 19209 bp, 21 predicted proteins | sample LakOneMetagenome_FD_187468 | JGI IMG/M metagenome (GOLD analysis project Ga0209023, IMG submission 187468) | Freshwater and sediment microbial communities from Lake Erie, Canada (SPAdes) (version 2) | ecosystem: Environmental > Aquatic > Freshwater > Lentic | place: Lake Erie, Canada...
CACAGACTCCAAAATTCTGGAGCGGGAGAAGAGTCTCGAACTCTCGACCTCAACCTTGGCAAGGTTGCGCTCTACCAACTGAGCTACTCCCGCGTCGTCACAACAGGCAGGCATTATAGACGATCTGGGCGGGTTGTCAAGGTTGGATCCCGCCCTCTTTCACAATGTATTGCCGGCCTTCTCTTTGATCAGCGGCCAGGCCAGCCGCATGTAGTAGAACATCGACCAGACCGTCAGCACGGCGGCGAGGATCATCAGGTAATCGCCCAGCTGGCGCGTGTGGAATACGCCAAACAGCCAGTTATCGAACAGCAGCATCGGGATGGCGGTCATTTGCGCCGCCGTCTTGATCTTGCCGATCGAACTGACCGCCACTGAACGGGAGGCCCCGATCTGCGCCATCCATTCGCGCAGCGCCGAGATCGTGATCTCGCGCCCGATGATGATGAAGGCGATGAAGTGGTCGACCCGATGCAGATACACCAGTACCAGCAGCGCGCCTGCCACCATCAACTTGTCGGCCACCGGATCGAGGAAAGCGCCAAAGGCCGAAGTCTGGTTCCAGCGCCGCGCCAAAAAGCCGTCGAACCAGTCGGTGACGGCGGCGACCACGAAGACGATCGTCGCGGCCAGGTCCTGGTCATGGCGGGGCAGCCAGTTCATCGGCAGATAGTAGACGCCGACCACCAGGGGAATCAGGGCGACACGCAACCAGGTCAGTAGAATCGGGATATTAAAGGGCATAGGGCGCAGGACTGGTTAAGCGTTAAGAATGCATGCGCCGCTAGTCTACCTTGCTAACGACTATTTCACCAACTCGCCGCCCTTAATGGAGCTGCTTGTAGATTTCCTCGGCCAGCGCGGTCGAAATCCCCTCGACCGACATCAAGTCTTCGATGCTGGCGTCAACCACCCCACGCAGGCCGCCAAAGCGCGCCAGCAGCTTCTGGCGCCGCTTGGCGCCGATGCCTTCGATCTCTTCCAGGCGCGAAGTCTGGCGTGTCTTGGCGCGCTTGGCGCGCATGCCGGTGATGGCGAAGCGGTGCGCTTCGTCGCGGATCAGGGCGACCAGCATCAGCGCCGCCGATTCCTTGCCCAGTTCCTGCGCTGGCCGGCCGTCGACGAACATCAGCGTCTCCAGACCCACGCGCCGCCCTTCCCCCTTGGCCACGCCGACGATCAGGCTGATGTCGAGCCCCAGCTCGGCAAACACCTGGCGCGCCATTTCGATCTGTCCCTTGCCGCCGTCGATCAGTACCACGTCAGGCATGACACCGTCGCCGCCGGCCACCTTTTCGTAGCGCCGCATCAGCACCTGGCGCATGGCGGCGTAATCGTCGCCGGGCGTGATGCCGTTGATGTTGTAGCGACGGTACTCGCCGTTCTGCATGGCGTGATGGTGGAACACCACGCACGATGCCTGGGTCGCTTCGCCCTGCGTGTGGCTGATGTCGAAGCATTCGACGCGCAGCGCATCGAGGTCATCCATCTCCAGCGCCAGCGTGTCGGCCAGCGCGCGCGTGCGCGATTGCTGCGAGCCCTGCTCCGACAGCAGGCGCGCCAGCGAAATGTCAGCGCCCTTGCAGGCCATTTCCAGCCACTGGCGGCGCTGTCCCTGCGGCTGGAAGATCAGGTTGATGCGGTGCCCGCACTGCTCGGTCAGGGCCACCATCAACGCCGGCTGGTCGAATTCGATATTCAGGATCAATGTTCCGGGCACGAATTTTTCGCTGTAGTGCTGGGCCATGAAGGCAGCCAGCACTTCGACCTCGATGGACGCTTCGGCAAACGCTTGCGCGTCGCTCACTTGGGTGGGGAAGTAGGCGCGGTCGCCCAGATGGCGTCCGCCGCGCACCATCGCCAGATTGACGCAGGCGCGCCCGCCCTGCACCACCACGGCAATGATGTCGACATCGGCGTCGCCGCCCGTCTCCATGCTTTGCTGGTGCAGCACGCGCGCCAGCGACTGTATCTGGTTGCGCACGGCGGCGGCCTGCTCGAACTTGAGCTCACCGGCGTACGCATGCATCTTCGCTTCCAGGTCGGCCATCACTTCGCTCTGGCGCCCGCGCAGGAACTTGGCGGCGTTGTCGACATCGACCTTGTAATCTTCCTTGCTCACCAGGTCCACGCAGGGCGCGCTGCAGCGCCCGATCTGGTGCAGCAGGCAGGGACGCGTGCGGTTCGAATACACGCTTTCCTCGCAGGTGCGCAGCATGAACACCTTCTGCAGGATCTGGATCGATTCCTTGACCGCCCAGGCGCTCGGGAAGGGCCCGAAATACTGGCTCTTCTTGTCGACCGCGCCGCGGTAATAGGCCATGCGCGGCACTTCCTGGCCCGTGATCTTCAGGTAGGGATAGGACTTGTCGTCTCTGAACAGGATGTTAAAGCGCGGCTTGAGCGTCTTGATCAGGTTACTTTCCAGGATCAGCGCTTCGGCCTCGCTGTGCGTGACCGTGGTCTCCAGGCGCGCGATGCGCTCGACCATCATGGCAATGCGGGGACTGGACAGATTTTTCTGGAAGTAGCTTGAGACGCGCTTCTTGAGGTCGCGCGCCTTGCCCACGTACAGGACCGCATCCTGGGCGTCGAAATAGCGGTACACGCCCGGCAGATTGGGCAGCCGGGCGACGGTGGCGAGCACCTGTGCGCGCCCGTCCGCGTCGGGCTGCGCCGCGCTGTCGGCCTTGACCTCGTCGCTCATGCCTTAATCCTCTTGCGTCACAATCACGAAGGCGACGCCGTAGTCGGCTTCGTCGCTGATCGTCACCTGCGCCGACAGTCTGTTCTGGCGCATGAATTCATCGAGCGCGCCACTGCAGGCCATTTGCGGCTTGCCGCTGGGCGCATTGAGCATCTGGGCGCTGCGCCAGGTCATGGGCATGCGCAAGCCCAGGCCGACCGCCTTGGAGAACGCCTCCTTGGCCGCAAAGCGGGTGGCCAGATAGCGCATGCCGCGAATGGCGTTGCGCTCGCGCCGCGCGCGAAACGTGACCAGCTCCTCCGGTCCCAGGATCTTTTCGGCGAAGCGCTCGCCGCTGCGCGCGAGGGCTGCCTCGATGCGCCCGATCTGGACAATGTCGGTGCCGATCCCGTAGATCATGCGCGGCCCAGCTGCACACCCAGGCGCGCGGCGACCATGATGGCCTTCATTTCGCGCACGGCGTTTTCAAAGCCGGCAAACACGGCGTGGGCAACGATCGCGTGACCGATATTGAGTTCCCCGATCTCGCCAATGGCGGCAATCGCCTGCACGTTGGTGTAGTGCAGCCCGTGGCCGGCGTTGACCTTCAGGCCGCGGCTCACGCCGAAGCGGCTGGCCGCCTTGATGCGTTCGAGTTCATGCGCCAGCGGCGCGCCTTCGGCGTCGGCATAGCGCCCCGTATGCAGCTCGATGACCGGCGCGCCCACATCGGCGGCCGCGCCGATCTGCGCTTCGTCCGGATCGATGAACAGGCTCACGCGAATGCCTTCGGCCTGCAGCTGGCGCACGGCTTTTTCCACCTGCTTGTAGTAGCGGATCACGTCCAGGCCACCCTCGGTGGTCACCTCTTCGCGCCGCTCGGGCACCAGGCACACGTCCTGCGGCTTGATGGCGCAGGCGAAATCGATCATTTCGTCCGTCACTGCCGCTTCCAGGTTCATGCGCGTCATCAGCTGCGGGCGCAGCGCAATCACGTCGGCATCCTTGATGTGGCGGCGGTCTTCGCGCAGGTGCAGGGTAATGACGTCGGCGCCGGCCTGCTCGGCCAGCAGGGCCGCGCGGATCGGGTCGGGATAGACGGTGCCGCGCGCGTTGCGCAGCGTGGCCACGTGGTCGATATTGACGCCCAGGTCGATGACGGGGCCGTTCGGTTGCAGGAAGCTCATGGTGCCTTTAAAAAGTTATAACTGCATCAGGTCGATCAGGATCTGGCGCGTGTTGAGCGGCGCGCCGCCCAGCTGATGGGCCAGCAGAAAGCGCATCAGCTGCTTGCTCTGGGCCTGGGTCGCCGGGTCGCCGTAATCTTCGCGCTCGACGTCCTGCAGCGTCTTGCCGCTCACCACAGGCCAGACATCGGCCGCATACACGGGGCGCGGGCCGCGCTCGGGGTCGACGACGTAGTCGGCCGCCGGGTCGACCGCCGCGCGCGTGCTGGTGCAGCGCGTCAGGTCGGCCGCCACCCCAGTTTCCTTAAGTAAGGCCCGTTCGAATTTTCTCAAGACGATCGGGGCCGGTTCGTTGTGGGCGAGCTGGTTCAGGGTCGATACGTAATGGTCGAACAGGGCCGGATGGGGATCGTCGCGCGCGAGCAGCTTGACCAACAGCTCGTTGAGGTAGAACCCGCACAGCAGCGCCGTTTTCTCGAGGGGCAGCATGCCGCCCACCCATTCGGCGTCGATCATGGTGCGCAGTTCGGATTTGCCGCTCCACGACGCTTGCAGCGGCTGGAAGGTCTGGAGCACGCCGCGCAGCGCCGAATGGGGGCGCTTGGCGCCCTTGGCCACCAGGCCGATGCGGCCGTGATCGCGCGTGAACATGTCGACGATCAGGCTGGTTTCCTTGTACGGGTAGCTGTGCAGGACGAACGCGGGCTGGCCGGTCACGCGCCCGGTGGGGCCGTTGCCGCGCTGGGGGGCGCGGCTGCGCCGGGGCGCCGGCTCGGCGGACGGCGCCGCCGGGTCCACGGGAGCCTGGTCTGCGGCGAGAATCGTCATGCGCGCATCGCTCCCGGCAGCGGCCTACTCGTAGCCGTAGGCGCGCAGGCCAGCTTCATTGTCGGCCCAGCCGGACTTGACCTTGACCCAGATTTCCAGGTACACGGGGCCGCCGAACAGCTTTTCCATGTCCAGCCGCGACTGGGTCGAGACTTCCTTCAGACGCGCGCCCTTGTTGCCGATGACCATGGACTTATGGGTGTCGCGCTCGACCAGGATGGCGGCGAAGATACGCCGCAGGTCGCCCTCCTGCTCGAATTTTTCGATCAGGACGGTGCTGGTGTAGGGCAATTCATCGCCGACCAGGCGAAACAGTTTCTCGCGCACGATTTCGGAGGCAAGGAATTTTTCGCTGCGGTCGGTGATGTCGTCGGGCCCGAACACGGCTTCGTTTTCCGGCAGGAAGCGCTTGATCTCGCCCTGCAGCGCCTCGAGCTGGAAGCGCAGCTTGGCCGAGACCGGTACGATGGCCGCGAAGTTGTGCTTGCTCGACACTTCTTGCGCGAACGGCATCAGCGCGGCCTTGTCCTTGACCCGGTCCGACTTGTTAATCACCAGCACGACCGGCACATCGGTCGGCAGCAGGTCGACCACTTGCTGATCGGCGGGACCGAAAGTGCCGGCCTCGACCAGGAACAGGATCACGTCGGCCGAGATCAGGGTATTGGTGACGGTCTTGTTGAGCGTCTTGTTCAGTGCATTCGAGTGGCGCGTCTGGAAACCGGGCGTGTCGACATAGATGAATTGCGCATCGTCCAGCGTCTGGATGCCGGTGATGCGGTGGCGCGTGGTTTGCGCCTTGCGCGAGGTGATCGACACCTTGGCGCCGATCAGCTGGTTCATCAGCGTCGATTTGCCCACGTTGGGGCGGCCGACGATGGCGATATAGCCACAACGGAAGGGGTCTTGGGTGGTGGCGGTGTTCATGCTGACTTCGTTTCAGGTTGCGTTTGTTTGGGGGCCTTGGCGTCGGCGGCCTTGGGTGCGGGCGGCGCGGCGTCGGCCTCGCTGCCCTCGCCGTCGCCGTCGCTCTGGATGGTGGCAATGCCGGCCAGCTTGAGCTGGGCTGCACGCGGCTTGGCCTTGCGGCTCGCGCCCGGGGTCTTGACCAGCGCCTGCTGGGCGACGTCGAGCGCCAGCTTGGCGGCTGCTTGCTCGCCCGCGCGGCGGCTGCCGCCGCGGCCATAGACCTGGATGCCGAGCTTGGGCACCAGGCATTCGATCTCGAATTCCTGGCTGTGGGCGGCGCCATGGGTGGCCACGACATTGTAGGTCGGCAGCGAGATTTTTTTACTCTGCAAAAATTCCTGCAGCAGCGTCTTGGCATCCTTGCCCAGCGTGCGCGGGTCGACCGAATCGAGAATCGGGATGTAGAAGGCGCGGATCACATCGCGCGCGGCATTGAAGCCGGCGTCCAGGAAGATCGCCCCCAGCAAGGCTTCAAGCGTGTCGGCCAGGATCGAGGGCCGGCGGAAGCCGCCCGACTTGAGCTCGCCCTCGCCCAGGCGCAGAAATTGCGACAATTCCAGCTTCTGGGCGATCTCGTAGAGCGATTGCTGCTTGACGAGGTTGGCGCGCAGGCGCGACAGGTCGCCCTCGTCGATGGCGGCAAAGCGCTCGTACAGCACCGAGGCAACCACGCAATTGAGAATCGAGTCGCCGAGAAATTCAAGGCGTTCGTTATGCAAACTGCTGTGGCTGCGGTGCGTCAAGGCTTGCTGCAACAGGCCAGCATCCTGGAACGTGTAACCTAAGCGCGTTTGCAATAACTGAAGATTCATTGTCGGTTTTCTGGACTGGTCAGCCTGGTGCGGTGTACGTTATTTTTCCGGGATGGCGGGCGTTTCCGGGATCACGCCCGAGGGATCGGTGGTGTCGGTCCAGCGCACGCCCAGATACACATTGGTAAACAGGGGGATCTTGGTTTCGTAGTCAAGCGCCACTTCGTTCTGGCCATTGACTTTGTAGACGATCAGTTGCTTTGCCGTGACCGACGCGATGCTGTTGATGTCAGCGGCGCGATTGAAGGCGCCACGGATCTCGAGCGCACTGCCACCACCTTGCTTGGCAGTACGGATCGCGTTCTTCGCAGCCCGGAACTCGACCACGTACGGGAACAGTTTCATGGCGAACATGCCCACGACCAGGATCAGGCCCAGCGACACGACCAGGCCAGTGATGGTGATGCCGCGTTGCGATTGCAGAGAAAACGAAGTCTTGCCGTGCATGTCAGTATTCCTTCAGGTTAGTCGATACCACCAATACGCTTGGGATTTCCCAAGTTCATCCAGACGAAAAATGCCTTGCCCACGATGTTCTTGTCGGGAACAAATCCCCAGTAGCGGCTATCCAGGCTGTTATCCCGGTTATCGCCCATCATAAAGTAATTGCCTGCAGGTACGGTACAGGTATATCGCTCCGGGCTGAAGGTACAGCCTTCGCTGCCGGGGAATGCCCGGATGTTGGCAATATCGACGTTTGGCGACCCGTCACGGTTCAGGATGCGATGTTTCTTTTCTGGCAAGTTTTCCAGCAATTGCTTGCGGTACACAAGCGCGCCCTCCTCGTCGAGGTAATCGTCGAGCGGGGAATAGGTAATCACGTTGCCGTTGACGGTCAGACGCTTGTTTTCATAGACGATTTTATCACCTGGGACGCCGATCACACGCTTGATGTAATCCTTGGTCATATCCTCCGGGTATTTGAAGACCATCACGTCGCCGCGCTTGGGATCGTTCACGCTGATGATTTTCTCGTTCAGGATCGGCAGGCGGATGCCATAGGTGTACTTGTTCACCAGGATCAGGTCACCCACCAGCAGGGTCGGCACCATCGACGAGGTCGGAATCTTGAAGGGCTCGTACAGGAACGAGCGCAGGAAGAACACCAGGGCAATCACGGGGAAGAAGCTGCCCGAGTACTCGATCCAGGTCGGCTGGCGCAGGTAGCTGTGCTCGAGCTCGGCGCGGGCATTGGCATTGCTGTCTGGCTTGACGCCATCGGCCACCAGGCGCGCGGCACGGGCATCGTACTCGGCCAGGGCGCTGTCGGCGGCGCGGCGGCGCTGCTTGGCCAGGTAAAACACGTCGAGCGACCAGATGATACCGGTCAGTACCATCAGGACAAACAGAATCAGGGCAAAGTTGCTTAAGATTGCTTCCACGTTTATTTATCGTCCACTTGTAAGATTGCCAGGAATGCCTCTTGGGGGATTTCCACCGAGCCCACTTGCTTCATGCGCTTCTTGCCGGCCTTTTGCTTCTCCAGCAATTTCTTCTTGCGGCTGATGTCGCCGCCGTAGCACTTGGCCAGCACGTTCTTGCGCAGCGCCTTGACGTTTTCGCGCGAAATCACGGTCGCGCCAATGGCCGCCTGGATCGCCACGTCGAACATCTGGCGCGGGATCAGTTCGCGCATCTTGGCCGCCACCTGGCGCCCGCGGTACTGGCTGTTGGCGCGGTGCACGATGATGGCCAGCGCATCGACCTTTTCGCTGTTGATCAGCATGTCCACCTTGACCACGTCGGAGGCGCGGTTTTCCTTGAACTCGTAATCCATCGACGCATAGCCGCGCGAGGTCGACTTGAGCTTGTCGAAGAAGTCGAGCACGATTTCGGCCATCGGCATTTCGTACACCAGCTTGACCTGGCGCCCGTGGTAGCTCATGTCCATCTGCACGCCGCGCTTGCCGATGCACAGGGTGATGACCGAACCGACATACTCTTGCGGCATGTACAGGTTGACGGTGACGATAGGCTCGCGCACTTCTTCGATCTTGGACGGATCCGGCATCTTCGAGGGGTTGTCCACCCGCACCATGCTGCCATCGCGCATGATCACTTCATACACCACGGTCGGCGCCGTGGTGATCAAGTCCATGTCGAATTCGCGCTCGAGGCGCTCTTGCACGATTTCCATGTGCAAGAGGCCGAGGAAGCCGCAGCGGAAGCCGAAGCCCAGCGCCTGCGATACTTCCGGCTCGTACATCAGGGCCGCATCATTCAATTTCAACTTTTCCAGGGAATCGCGCAAGGCGTCGTACTGGTGCGAATCGGTCGGGAACAGGCCGGCAAACACTTGCGGCTGGACTTCCTTGAAGCCTGGCAGCGGCGCCGGGGCTGGCTTGGCGGCATGGGTGACGGTGTCGCCCACCTTGGCCGCCTTCAATTCCTTGATGCCGGCGATGACGAAGCCCACCTGGCCGGCGGAAATTTGCGGCAGCGACTGCGACTTCGGGCTGAACACGCCCACCGATTCGACCAGCTGGGTCGAGTCGGTGGCCATGAGCATGATCTTTTCTTTTGGCTTGAGGGTGCCGTTCATCACGCGCACCAGCATCACCACGCCGACGTAATTGTCGAACCAGGAATCGACGATCAGCGCTTGCAGCGGCGCGTCCGGGTCACCCTTGGGCGGCGGCACCTTGGCAATCAGCGATTCGAGCACGTCTTCCACGCCCAGGCCGCTCTTGGCCGAGCACTTGACGGCGTCGGTGGCATCGATCCCGATCACGTCTTCGATTTCGGCAATCGCATTGGCCGGGTCGGCGTGCGGCAAGTCGATCTTGTTCAAGACCGGCACCACTTCCACCCCCAGGTCAAGCGCGGTGTAGCAATTGGCCACCGTCTGCGCTTCCACCCCCTGGGAGGCATCGACCACCAGCAGCGCGCCTTCGCAGGCCGACAGCGAGCGCGACACTTCATAGCTGAAGTCCACGTGGCCCGGGGTATCGATCAGGTTCAGGTTGTAGACCTGGCCATCGCGCGCCTTGTAATGCAGGGCAGCGGTCTGGGCCTTGATCGTGATACCCCGTTCGCGCTCCAGATCCATCGAATCGAGCACCTGGGCTTCCATGTCGCGGTCGGACAGGCCGCCGCAAATCTGGATGATTCGGTCGGCCAGGGTCGATTTACCGTGATCGATGTGGGCGATGATGGAGAAGTTACGTATGTTGTTCATTAATGCAATTCAAAACCAGGGTGGAGGGACGACTTGTGGGCCAGGCCCTGCACATGCAAGCGCATATGCCATACGAAAAAAGCGCTCCAAGGGGGGCATGGCAATCCCCAGGCGAGCGCCTTATCTGGAAGGAGAAACTGCGTGAATGAAACAGAAGCTTTTCCGACCCCGCATTTTACCGGATTTCAGGGTAGAAAGCCCGGTTTATGCGGAATCCGGCGAAAACATTGTTACAAAGACACACCGACGCCAAGCGCGTAGGCGCGCACGGCGTCCCGATCGAGGAAATAGTGGCACAGCTCGGGCGCGCCCGGGTCGCCGAACAGCACCGGCACCAGCTCGTCGAAGCGCGCCACCAGGGCGGGATCAGCATCGACATCGATCACCGTCACGGCAAAGCGCGCGCTGTCGGTCTGCAGGGCCAGCAGCGCGGCCAGCAGATCGTCGCACAGGTGGCAATAGCTGCGCGAATACAGGGTGAACGGCAACGTCATTACAGGCGCGGCCGGATCACGACGTAGCGCGTGGTATCGTCGCGCCGCACCAGCAGCGCCGCCGATTTCTTGGGGTCGAGCTTGGCCACGATGGCATTGAATTGCTTGGCATCCTTGATCTCGGCCGTATTGAGCTGCAGGATGATGTCGCCCTCCTGCACCCCGGCACGGGCGGCCGCCCCTTCGCTATTGGTCACCAACACTCCGCCGGCCACGCCGAGCTCGTTGCGCTGCAATTCGCCCAGATCGCTCACCTGCAAGCCGATGGCATTGGGCAGCTGCTCGACCTTGGCCGGCTTGGCGGGTTCCTTCTTCTTGGCTTCGTTGTCGAGGTCGCTGATGCCAACCACCACGTCCTGCTGGGCGCCGCGCCGCCACAGCGTGACCGTGCCGGTGCCGCCAATGGGCAGGTTGCCGACCGCGCGCTGCAAGTCGCCATTCTTTTCGATCGGCTTGCCGTTGAATTTGAGGATGATATCGCCCACCTTGATGCCGGCCTTGTCGGCCGGACCGCCCGCTTCCACCCGCACCACTTCCAGGCCGCGGGCCTGGCCCAGGCCCAGCGACTCGGTCAAGTCCTTGGCCACTTCGAGGATTTGCACGCCGATGCGCCCGCGCGTGACCTTGCCGGACTGCTTGAGCTGTTCCGACACGCGCATCGCTTCATCGATGGGCACGGCGAACGAGACGCCGTTGTAACCGCCGGACAAGGTGGCAATCTGGGAATTAATGCCGATCACCTTGCCGTACATATTGATCAGGGGACCGCCCGAATTGCCGGGATTGACGGCCACGTCGCTCTGTATCATGGGCAGCAAGTCGCCCGTATCGCGCGCCTTGGCCGAAATGATCCCGGCCGTGACGGTGTTGTCCAGGTTGAACGGCGAACCGATGGCGATCACCCATTCGCCGACGCGGATCTTGTCCGAGTCGCCAATCGACAGGTGCGGCAGCTTGCTGGCGTCCACCTTGAGCAGGGCGACGTCCGAGCGCGTATCGGCGCCCAGCACCTTGGCCTTGAATTCGCGCCGGTCGGTGAGCGTCACCAGCACCTCGTCGGCGCCCTCGACGACGTGGGCATTGGTGAGCACATAGCCATCGTCGGAAATGATGAAGCCCGATCCCACGCCGCGCTGCACCTCCTCGTCCTGGGGCGCGGCGCCGCGCCGCCCGCGCGGATTGAGCTGCGGCAGCGGAATGCCAAAACGGCGCTGGAAGTATTCCTGGAATTGCTCGTCGGAGATGCCGCTCTGCCCCTGCTTGACCTTGGCGCTGGTGCGGATATTGACCACGCCCGGCCCGACCTTGTCGATCAGGTCGGTAAAGTCAGGCAAGCCTGTCACCAGGGGCGCCTCGGCCGCGGCGGACACGGGGCGGGCCGGGGCTTCGGCCAGGGCGCTGCCGGCGGCAGCGCACAGCAACAGGGAGGCGAGCGTGGAGCCTAAGCGATGGGGCAAGGTCATGGCAGCTGGAGGGGGAAGGTTCGTCTTGCGCTTATGGTAAGCGAAAACGGCGCGCTGTGGAGCCGCGCCCCCGATCGCGCTCAGGACACGGTGGCGATGGCCGGCTTGGCGCTGGTCACCGCCACCGCCTCGGGCGCGCCATCGGCCGCGCCGCCCGCGTGGCGCGCGGGCCCCGCTTCGGCAGGCGCCTCGCCGCGCCGCTTGTCCGGTGCGGCGCGGGTGGCGCGCCGCTGGGGCCCGGGTTCGCCCGCCAGGCGCGCGGCCAGGCGGGCCGCAAAATCGTCCGACAGCGCCGGCGTGGCCTGGGCCCGCATCACGTCGCCAATGTGGTGGTAGGTATTCCACGCCTGCTGGCCATCGGCTCCCTGCAGGGCGGCCAGGGCCAGTTCGAGGTCGGCGGGCGCCAGCTCGCCATCGCTCAGCGTGGAGATGTGTTCGCGAATTTTTTTGTGCGTGTCCATCGGGGGTATTCCATCAGCGCCGCTATGTGACCAAAAATAACCGGGTGTACGATCATCGCTACGCCTAATGCCGTTTGTCAACTGGCAAGTCGAGAAGCGGCCTCAACTTGTCGGCGATGACTTCGCGCGCGCGAAATATCCTGCTTCTGACGGTCCCGATCGGGCACGCCATGACTTCGGAAATTTCTTCATAGCTCAAACCTTCAATTTCGCGCAGGACGATGGCGGTGCGCAACTCCAGCGGCAGCGCCTCCATTGCAGCATTGACTGTCATGGCGATCTGCTTGCTCGCCAACACCGACTCTGGGGTGTTGATGTCGCGCAAACTGTCCGCATCGTCAAACGCTTCGGCGCGCTCAGCATCGGCTTCGGTGGAAGTCGGGGCACGCCTGCCCTGTGTGACGAGAAAATTTTTCGCTGTATTGATGCCTATCCTGTACAGCCAGGTATAAAACGCCGAATCTCCCCGGAAATGGCGCAAGGCGCGGTACGCCTTGATGAACGTTTCCTGCACAACGTCTTCGGCTTCGGCCGGATCGTGCACCAGGCGCGACACCAGGCGCATCAGGCGGCGCTGGTATTTACCGACCAGCAAGTCGAAGGCCTGGCGCTCGCCAGCCTGGACGCGTTCGACCAGCAATTGATCACATTCGCGTTCTGTCGTCACTGACCATGCCCTCTTGGCTGCGGCGTCGGGCGCGTCCTCCTGTCTATAGAGTTGGCCCGTTGCAATAAGTTCAAAGTATTTTGCATTTTCCAAACGACTGGTCCCGTCCGGCAATCGTCCTGACCGCAACAGCAAGTTCGCGAAACTGCCCCGGCGCCACACTGTCGGGCAAGATCGCCAGCACCGTCACGCCCTGCCCCGGCGCCTGCAGCCGCAACAGCATGAGCCCAGGCCAGACCGTGCACGGCGCCAGCAACTGCAGCGCCGGCGCGGCGTCCATACCGTGTTGTACCAACAGGCGAATCTCGCCAGGTCCAGAAATATCAATCCGGCGCGTTGTCGCCGGCGCGGCCCGCCAGGCGGCCACGGCGGCCGCCAGGCACAGGGCGGCGGCCGCCCAGGCGCCATGAAAGCGCGCCGCCTGCGGCCCGGCCAGCATGAGCGCGGCGCCCGTGCAGCACGCGGCATAGCCGCGCAGGACCAGGCGCAGCCGACGCGAAGGCGCCACGACAGCGGAAACAGCAATGGACATGACAATGGAAAGGAAAAAGTACGGACGCGCGGGTGCGAACACCCGGCAATGCGACACCGGCAGGAGCGCCGGCGCGACACTGACGCCCACTTCCTATGACAGAAGCGGGCGCCTTTGGTTCACTCTGCTTTGGGCAGGATCAGACTTTGCCGAAGATCAGGGTGCCATTCGTTCCGCCGAAGCCGAACGAATTCTTGACGGCGATATCGATCTTCAGGTCGCGCGCGGTATTGGCGCAGAAGTCGAGATCGCAGGCCGGATCCTGGTTGAAGATGTTGATCGTCGGCGGCGATTTTTGATGATGCATCGCCAGCACGGTAAACACCGCTTCCAGGCCGCCGGCGCCACCGAGCAGGTGGCCGGTCATGGACTTGGTCGAATTGACCACCAGCTTTTTCGCATGGTCGCCGAAGGTCTTCTTGATGCCCTGCACTTCGGCCAGATCGCCCAGCGGGGTCGAGGTGCCGTGCGCATTGACGTAATCGACCTGGTCGAGGTTGATGCCGGCATTGTTCATTGCCGACACCATGCAGCGGCTGGCGCCACTGCCATCTTCGACCGGCGAGGTCATGTGGTAGGCATCGGCGCTCATGCCGAAACCGAGCAGCTCGGCGTAGATCCGGGCGCCGCGCGCCTTGGCATGTTCGTATTCCTCGAGCACCATGACACCGGCACCCTCGCCCAGCACGAAACCGTCGCGGTCGCGGTCCCAGGGACGCGACGCGGTGGCGGGATCGTCGTTGCGCGACGACAGTGCGCGGGCCGAGGCGAAACCGCCCAGGCCCAGCGGCGAGACAGTCGCCTCGGCACCGCCGGCGATCATCACGTCGGCGTCGCCGTATTCGATCAGGCGACCGGCCGCACCGATGCTGTGCAGACCCGTGGTACAGGCGGTGACGATGGCCAGGTTGGGGCCGCGCAAGCCATACTTGATCGACAGGTTGCCGGAGATCATGTTGATGATCGAGGCAGGCACGAAGAAAGGCGAAATGCGGCGCGGGCCGCGCTTGGTGTAGTCTTCCTTGGTTTCCTCGATCAGCGGCAAGCCGCCGATACCGGAACCGACGATGAGGCCAATGCGATCGGCGTTTTCTTCAGTCACCACCAGACCGGAATCGACCAGCGCCTGGATCCCAGCTGCCATGCCGTAATGGATGAAGGTATCCATGTGGCGGGCATCCTTGCCGGGGATGTAGTCTTCGATGTTGAAGCCTTTGACCTCGCCCGCGAAACGGGTCGAGAACGGCTCAGCGTCAAACTTGGTGATGTTGGCGATGCCCGACTTGCCGGCCAGGGCCGCGCTCCACGTCTCGGCAATCGTGTTGCCAATTGGTGAAACACAGCCGAGACCGGTGATGACGACACGACGGTTGCGTGAACGGCTCAAGCGATTCTCCCGAAAAACTGTAAAAACTTAGGCCTTGACGTGCGCGGTCGCGTAGTCGATTGCCTGTTTCACGGTCGTGATTTTTTCTGCCTGTTCGTCAGGGATTTCCATTTCGAATTCGTCTTCCAGTGCCATCACCAGTTCGACGGTGTCGAGCGAATCGGCGCCGAGGTCGTCAACAAACGAGGATTCGATTTTGATGTCGACTTCTGCAACACCCAGTTGCTCAGCGACGATTTTTTTAACGCGTTGTTCGATATCCGACATGTTATGGCTCCATTGTGTGTGTTACGGAAAGTGCGCGCATTTTATCAGGTTTGCGCGCTGAAAAACTAATTTCAGTGTTTGACGTAAATTCCACTGAAAGTGCTGCTAACAGGTGATATTTGACTGCATTTTTACTTTTTGCCGCGCACAAATCCTGTTATCCGACCAAGAGATCTTAATTCATGTACATGCCGCCGTTCACGTGCAGCTCGGTGCCCGTGATGTAGGCCGCTTGCGGACCGGCCAGAAACGCCACCGCATGGGCGATATCTTCCGGCGCGCCCAGGCGCGCCAGCGGGATCTGCGTCAGCAGTGCGGCGTGCTGCTCCTCGCCCAGCGACTTGGTCATGTCGGTGTCGATGAAGCCCGGCGCCACGCAGTTGACCGTGATGTTGCGGCTGCCAATCTCGCGCGCCAGGGCGCGCGTCATGCCGGCCACGCCCGCCTTGGACGCGGCATAGTTCATCTGGCCGGGGTTGCCCGAGGCGCCCACGACCGATGTGATGTTAATAATACGCCCATGGCGCGCTTTCATCATCCCCCGCAAGACGGCGCGCGACAGCCGCCCCACTGCCGACAGATTCGTGGCGATGACGCTGTCCCATTCCTCGTCCTTCATGCGCATGGCCAGCTGATCCTGGGTGATGCCCGCATTGTTGACCAGGATCGACAGGCTGCCATACGATTTTTGCACATCATCCACGCAGGCGCCGCAGGCCGGGGCGTCGGTGACATTCAGGACCACGCCCTTGCCGCCGAACTCGGCCAGATAGGCGGAAATGGCGGCCGCGCCGCTGTCGGTGGTGGCGGTGCCCACCACCTTGGCGCCCTGGCGGGCCAGTTCGAGGGCGATGGCCTTGCCGATGCCGCGCGAGGCGCCGGTCACGAGGGCAACTTGATTGTCGAGGTTCATGGGTTTCCTTTTAGTCGGTATGCTGGAACGGACGGCGTGCCGTTCAAGCCGGGTTGAGGGCGCTCAAGACGCGCTCGAGGGCCGCCTGGTCGACCAGGGCGTCGCCCGCCAGGCGGGCGTCGATGCGCTTGGCCATGCCGATCAGCACTTTGCTTGGCGCACACTCGATGATCTGGGTGGTGCCGCCGGCGGCGAGCTGCTGCATGGTTTCGACCCAGCGCACCGGGCCGGCGGCCTGGCGCACCAGGGCATCCTTGATGGCGGCCGGATCGTTGAGGACAGCCACATCCACATTGTTGATCAAGGCAATCTGCGGCGCATGGAACGTCACGCCCGCCAGGTATTCCTGCAGGCGGTCCGAGGCCGGCTTGAGCAGCGACGAGTGGAACGGCGCCGACACCGCCAGCTTCATGGCACGCTTGGCGCCCTTGGCCTTGGCCAGTTCGCAGGCGCGCTCGAGCGCGGCGGTATGACCGGCAATGACGATCTGGGTCGGCTCGTTGAAGTTGACCGCTTCGACCACGCTGCCGGCCTCCACGGCCGCCGCTTCCAGGCACAGGGCGCGCACGTCGTCGGCCGCCAGGCCCAGAATCACGGCCATGCCGCCCAGTCCGACCGGCACCGCTTCCTGCATCACCTTGGCGCGAAAACGCACCAGCGGCACCGCATCCTTGAAGGCAATCACACCCGCTGCCACCAGGGCCGCATACTCGCCCACGGAGTGGCCGGCCACGACCGGCGGCACGGGACCGCCGGCGCCGATCCAGGCGCGGTAGACGGCCACCGCGGCGGTCAGCATCACGGGCTGGGTATTGGTGGTCAGGTCCAGGTCTTCCTTGGGACCGTCGGCCATCATCTTGCCCAGGTCGACGCCGAGGGCGTCATTGGCTTCGGCGATGGTCTGTGCGACCACGGCATTGCCGGCGAAACCGTTGAGCATGCCAATGGCTTGCGAGCCCTGGCCGGGGAATACGAATGCGAATTGCGTCATGCTGGTCTCCTTGTTCTTCTTTTACATTCTGGCGAGGACGGCGCCCCAGGTAAAGCCGCCGCCCACCCCTTCCATCATCACATTGTGGCCCGGCTTGACGCGGCCATCGCGCACGGCGATGTCGAGCGCCAGCGGAATCGATGCGGCCGACGTATTGCCGTGCTGATCGACTGTGACCACCATTTTTTCCATTGGCAAATCGAGCTTCTTGGCCGTGCTTTTCATGATGCGAATATTGGCCTGGTGCGGAATGAGCCAGTCGATCTCGCTCGCCTGCATGCCGGCGTGCTCCAGCGCTTCATTGGCCACCTGCTCGAGCACGGACACGGCCAGCTTGAAGACGGCCGGACCATCCATGTACAGGAAGCCGCTGCCGGCAATCGCGCCGCCGGCCAGGTTGCCTGGCACCGACAGGATGTTGGCATGGCGGCCATCGGCATGCAGCTTGGTGGCCAGGATGCCGGGCTGGTCCGAGGCTGACAGGATGATCGCGCCGGCGCCGTCGCCAAACAGCACGCAGGTGGTGCGGTCCTCGAAATTGAGGATGCGCGAAAACACTTCGGCCCCGATCACCATCACGTTCTTGTGGGCGCCGGCCTTGATGAAGGCATCGGCCACCGACACCGCATACACGAAGCCGCTGCACACGGCTTGCACGTCGAAGGCGGCGCTGTTGTTGTGCATGCCGAGCTTGCGCTGGACGATGCAGGCGGTGCTGGGGAAACTGCCGTAGAAGTCGGGCGTGGAACTGGCCACGATGACCAGATCGATCTGCTCGGCCTGCAGGCCGGCCATCTCGAGGGCGCGCCGTCCGGCCGCGGCGGCCAGATCGGACGAATGCTCGTCGACGGCGGCGTAGTGGCGTGCTGCGATGCCGCTGCGCGAGACGATCCATTCGTCGGAAGTTTCAATGCCTTTTGCCGCCAGCTGGGCCGTGAGGTCTGCGTTGGTGACGCGCTGGGATGGCAAGTAGCTGCCGGTGCCGATAATTTTGCTGTACAAAGTCATTGCTGGCCGTCCTACTTGGTTGGTGAGCCTGTCGCTTCCGGGTCAGGCGTGCGCGGCATCAGCTCGGCAATCTTGCTCGAGAGATGCTCCTGCACATTGTATTGAGCGGCATCGAAGGCACGTTTGAGCGCCCACTCGAAGGAGTACGCATCGGCCCCGCCATGGCTCTTGAACACGAGCCCGCGCAAACCGAGCAGGCTGGCGCCGTTGTAACGGGAGGGGTTGAAGCGGTTGGAGAAATTCTTGAATGCGCTGCGCGAAATCAAGGCACCCAGCATGGTCAGCGGCGTGCGCTTGAATTCGCTGGTGAGCGCGCTCTTGACGAAGCGGCCCAGGCCTTCGACCGCCTTGAGCGTGACGTTGCCGACAAAGCCGTCGCACACGATGATGTCGGTGGTGCCCTTGAAGATATCGTTGCCCTCGACATTGCCGTAGAAATTGAGCACGCCCGCCTCGTGGTCGGCGCGCAGCAGTTCGGCGGTCGCCTTGACCACTTCATTGCCCTTGATTTCTTCGGTGCCCACATTGAGCAAGCCAATGGTCGGGCGTTCCTTGCCTTCCATGGCCGACACCAGCACGGAACCCATGATGGCGAACTGGTGCAGGTGGTGCGGTTCGCAATCGACGTTGGCGCCCAGGTCCAGCATGTAGGTGGGGCCATCGTTCTGGTTCGGCAGGATCGAGCAGATGGCGGGACGGTCCACCCCGGCCATGGTCTTGAGCACGTAGCGCGAGACGGCCATCAGGGCGCCGGTATTGCCGGCCGAGACGCACGCCTGGGCACTGCCATCCTTGACCAGCTCGATCGCCACGCGCATCGAGGAATCTTTTTTACGGCGCAAGGCCACTTCGATGGGATCGTCCATCGCGACCATCTCGGAGGCATGCACCACCGACAGGCGCGGATGGTGCTCGGCCTTGCATTTCTTGAGTTCGGCGCGCAGATCGTTTTCCAGACCAACCAGAATCAGCTCCGCTTCGGGCTGACGATTGGCGAAAGCAACTGCCGCAGGGATAGTAACTGAGGGGCCGTGATCGCCGCCCATGCAGTCGATGGAAATTTTAATTGTCATTTGGTGGGTTCTTACCGCGACTCAAACAGCGTGCGGAGCGGCGGGATGCGCGTGGCGGGCAGGCAGACGCCTGTCACCGGAGGCGACATGCAAAATGACGGTGTGCAAAATGAAATTGCAGCCGGTGACAAAGAAAAAGCGGCGCCACGCACAGAAATACGTTGCACCGCTTTCATCTTACTCAATGCAAGACGTCGATTACTCGTCGTTCTTGGTCTTGAGAACTTTACGGCCACGGTAGAAGCCGTTCGGGCTGATGTGGTGACGCAGGTGCGTTTCACAGGTGGTTGGCT
>Ga0209023_10003349_pt1 | contig 19203 bp, 17 predicted proteins | sample LakOneMetagenome_FD_187468 | JGI IMG/M metagenome (GOLD analysis project Ga0209023, IMG submission 187468) | Freshwater and sediment microbial communities from Lake Erie, Canada (SPAdes) (version 2) | ecosystem: Environmental > Aquatic > Freshwater > Lentic | place: Lake Erie, Canada...
TACCGGCCAGCTCGAAGGCATCAACAACCGTATCAAGGTGATGAAGCGGATGGCTTACGGCTACCGGGACAGCGAGTTCTTTTTCCTGAAAATCAAAGCCGCGTTTCCCGGAAATCCGTGATGAACCTTTTTTTTGCGTTGGTGGCTGCGGTTCCAACTTGGATTCCCGCCTGCGCGCGAATGACGGTTTTGAGCTAACGATACTAAACGTTTCAGCAACTAGCTATAGCACGTCGTTCCCGCGAAGGCGGGAACCCGATTTTGCCCGAACACCTACATCTGCTTGAACAAATCCACATAATTCCGACTCACCACGAGCTGCTCCTCCCGCCCCTTGAGCCGCACGTGCAAGCGCCCCCGAAAATCCGTCCTGGTCCCCGCCACATGCTTCGCCGCGACGATCACCCCCCGATGGATCTGCCAGAACTGCTGCGCATCCAGCTGCTCCTTCAGCTTGGACAGCGGGGTGCGAATCAGGCACTCCCCATCCGCCAGATACACGCTGGTGTACTTGTCGTTGCTCTGAAAATAAATCACTTCATCGATCGCCACCAGCCGCGTCTCCTGGCCCTTGGCCGCGCGGATCCACTGCAGCGGGGCCGGCGCGGGCGCCGCCACGCCCAGTTGCCGCAGCAGTGACGCCAGCGCCTCCGGCACCGCCGGCGCGCTAGGCGTCCCCAGTGCTTCCTTCAACCGCGCCACCGTGCGCGACAGCCGCTCCAGCCCGATCGGCTTGAGCAGGTAGTCAAACGCCGCATGCTCGAAGGCCTGCAGCGTGTAGTGGTCGTAGGCGGTGGTGAACACGACGCGCGGGGGCTTGCTGCCTTCGCACAGGCGCGCCGCCAGCTCGATGCCGTTCAGGCCCGGCATCTGGATGTCGAGGAAGACGACCTGGGGCGCCAGTTCGTCGATCAGTTCGAGCGCCTGGATGCCGTTGGCGGCGCGCGCGACGCGCAACTCGGGCCAGGCGCTCGCCAGCTGGGACTCCAGGTAGTCGAGCAGATGCGGTTCGTCGTCCGCGATCAGGGCGAGCGGGTGGTTGGTCATGGCGCCAGGTGGGTAGCAGAAACGGGCAACAGCAGGCGCGAGGTGACGCCGCCCGCGGGATTTTCGATGAGCTGCAGTTGCGCGCCGCCGCCGTACAGCTGGCGCAGGCGCTCGCGCAGGTTGGACAGGCCGACGCCGCCGCCCGGACGGGGCGCGGTGGCGCGCAGCCCGAGGCCGCTGTCGCACACCTCGAGCACCAAGGCGTCGCCGTCGACGCGCGCGCGCACGGCGATCTCGCCGCCCTCGAGCTTGGGCTCGATGCCGTGCATGATCGCGTTCTCGACCAGCGGCTGCAGCAGCATCGGCGCCATCGGCAGGGCGCGCACGCCTGGATCGAGCTCGATGCGCCAGCGCAGGCGCCCCTCCAGGCGCACGCCCAGCACGTCGAGGTAGGCGCCGGCCAGGTCGCATTCGCTGCCCAGGGTCGCATGCTCGGCGCGGCTGGCCGACAGGCTGGCGCGCAGGTAGTCGATGAAGCGTTCCAGCATGCGGCGCGCCTTGGCCGGGTGGCCGTCGATCAGGCTGACCACGTTGGCCAGCGTGTTGTACAGGAAGTGGGGTTCGATCTGGGCCTGCAGAGCGCGCAGGCGCGCTTCCGCCACCAGCCGTCCGGCCTCGGCGATCTGCTCCTGCCGGCGCGCCTCCTCGGCCGCGCGGCGCTGGCGACGCTCGCCGGCCGACAGCACCAGCACCATCAGCCCGGCGGTCATCAGGCCGAAGCCCACCAGGACCGCGAGCGTGGCGTTGAACCGGGCAAAGCGCATCGGGTCCGTGCCGACGCTCAAGGCATTGCCCAGAGGGATGCCGAGCACGCTCACCGCGGTAATCGCGAGCACCTGGGTGGTCCTGAACAGCAGCGCGTTCTCGCGCGGCAGGTAGCGTGCGAGCAGGTGCAGGCTACCATGGATCATGAAGCCGATCAGGTTGCTGGTGACGAGGGTCGCGAGCAGCATGCGCGGGAGCGAGATGCCGCCGCGGCCAAAAACCAACTGCAGCAAGGTCAGCGCAAGGCCGAGCACGCTGCTCCAGATCGCCGTATAGAGCAGGTTGCGCGGCAAGGAAGGCGGCCAGCGGCGGAACAGCGGAATCAGTTCCAGCGGGTGGCCCCGCTCCCGCGTCGGGCCGGCGGGCTTGGTGGTTGGGGTGGTGGTCATCATGCTACTAAGAAATTACCATGAAAGCAGTGCGGTGTGCGATAGGGCAGCCGCGCCAGCGCGAGCGGACCGTCGGCCACATGCGCGGCATCGAACACGGTGAGCACGCCGACACCCTTGCGCAGGTCTTGCGCGACGCCGACCAGGTAGCCATCCGTTTCCGAACGCGCGTTGCGGCGCGGGACCAGCACGTGTTCCTCGACCTGCCAGCCGGCGCCGAAGCGGTAGCCATCCACCTTGCCGCTGTCGGTGTCGACCAGGTTGACCGAGGACAGCAGCGTCTCGCCGGCTCCCAGCAGCACCAGCTTGCGGTGCCGGCGGCCGACGACCTGCGGCGCCACGCGCGGGAACTCGGCGGCCCCGAACAGGCGGCTGCAGCGGGCCTGGCCGGCCGCATAGTCGAGGCAGACCTGGACCGCCTCGCTGCGCGACTGCAGCCTGGCGGGACGCTCGCCCGCCATCAGGCCGCCGAGTTCGGAAAGCACGTCGCCTTCGTGCAGCACCACGTCGAAGCGGGTGCAGTCGCCGTCTTCCCAGGCGTTCCCGAAGTGGAACACCATCCGCGGCGGCAGTTCGAACACCTGGCGCACGGTCAGCGTGTCCTTGGCCACCACGACGATCCGCAACGGGCGTTCGGCCCAGGCGTGGCGCTCCGCGAAACTCTTGTCGCTCCCGGGCTGCAGGTCGTAGGGCGGAATCATGAAGACCAGGTGCCTGGCGCTCACCGCGAAGTCGTGCACCATGGCCAGCTGCGGCACCTCCACCAGGCCCGTGCGCAGGACCCGGCCGTCGGCGCCGATCTGGAACAGCGCGATGCGCCCGGAGCCGGGCAGGGCGCCGAAATTCCACATGCCGCCCTGCGGGTCAAGCTTCGGGTGGGCCGAGAAGGGCATGGCGCGCAGGTCGTCGCGCCAGGTCTGGATGCCGACCGTGGCCAGGGTCTGCGGGTCGACTTCGGTCGCCGAGCCGCCTTCCCACAGCGCGTAGACGCGGCCGTTGAAGGGCAGCAGGTTGGTATTGGCGGCGTTCAGGGTGTCGTTGTCGCGGAAGCCCTGGCGCGCTACCCAGGTGCCGAAGGACGGATACAGGAACCGGCCGGCGGCCGACTCGTCGTGAAAGCGCCGGGTTTCGACGAAGCGGCCCTGGTGCCCGACCCGTCCAGCGGCGATGGTCCAGCGTTGGGCGAAGCCGTCGCCGTCGAACCAGTGGTGGTAGCGCTCGCCGCCGAGTTCGAAGCGCCCGGGGCCGTTGCGGTAGAAGCTGCCCTGCAGGTCGGCCGGCAGGCGGCCGCTGACGACGGCGTCGCCGGCCTGGCTGCCGACCGTGTCGGCGTACACGGCTAGCGCGGGTTCGCGCGCCAGGGCCGCGTGAAACCGGCGATAGGTCTGTTCGTCGGCGCGGGCAGTGGCGGGGAGGGCCAGGCTGCCGGCGGCGGCCAGGAAGCGGCGGCGCTGCATGATGGGACTCAGCGCAGGCTGATGACGATGCCGGCGCCGCCATCGGCCGGCACGGCGAACCTGGCCTGCTCGAAGCTCGGCGGTCCCATCATGCCTTGCGCGTTGTTGCTGAAGGCGTAGTCCTCGAGCGGGATGCCCATCGCATTCCTGTCCATCTTGCCGTTGCCGTTGGCGTCGTGGAACAGGGCGATGCCGTAGTGGCCGGGCGGCAGGTCCTTGATCAGTACGTTTACGGTGCCGGTCGCGGCGGCCACGCTGACGGTTTTGGCCGGCTTCTTGAGAAAGCTGTCGGCCGAATCGTAGACGGCAAGCATGACCTTGCCCTCGGCCGACTTGACGTCGTCGACGCGCAGCTTGAGGTCGGCGGCGCCGGCGGCGGCGCTGGCGAACAGGGCGAGGACGAGGGCGGCGCTGCGGATCGTGTTCATCGTGGTCTCCTTCGGGTTGTCGATGGAGCCACTGTAGCGGCAGGCTGGACGCCGGTCCGACCCTTTGCGACGAAGATACGGCGCGCCGGAGCGAGTTGCGCCCTGCCGGCGCGAGTTGCATGGCCTCAGGCCGCGGACCAGCCGACCTGCGCCGGCAGCAGGCGGCGTGGGGCCGGATGGTGGCTTGCCGCCGCCGGCGCCGCGCCGCCGGTCTTGAACACGCTGACGCGCTGCGCCAGCTGGGCCGCGCTGTCTTCCAGCGATTGCGCCGCGCTGGCCGCTTCCTCGACCAGGGCCGCGTTCTGCTGGGTGACCTGGTCCATCTGGCTGATGGCCTGGTGGATCTGCTCGATGCCGGCGCTCTGTTCGTTGCTTGCGGCCGTGATCTCGCCCATGATGTCGGCCACGCGGCGTACGCTCTGCACGATCTCTTCCATGGTGCTGCCGGCCTGGCTTACCAGGCGGCTGCCGCTGTCGACCTTCTCGACCGAATCCGTGATCAGGGCCTTGATTTCCTTGGCCGCGCCCGCCGAGCGCTGGGCGAGGTTGCGCACTTCGCTGGCGACGACGGCGAAACCGCGACCCTGTTCGCCGGCGCGCGCCGCTTCGACCGCGGCGTTGAGCGCCAGGATATTGGTCTGGAAGGCGATGCCGTCGATGACCGCGATGATGTCGACGATCTTGCGCGCCGAGTCGTTGATCGCGCCCATCGTGTCCACCACTTCGGCCACCACTGCGCCGCCGCGGGTGGCGACCTCGGAGGCGCCGGCAGCCAGGCCGTTGGCCTGGCGCGCATTCTCGGCGTTCTGGCGCACCGTGGTGGTGAGTTCCTCGACCGAGGCCGCGGTTTCTTCGATCGAGCTGGCCTGCTGCTCGGTACGCGACGACAGATCCATGTTGCCCATCGCGATCTGGCTGGAGGCGGTGGCGATGACTTCGCTGCCGCTGCGGACTTCGCCGACGATGCCGGCCAGGCTGGTCGTCATGTCGCGCAGGGCCGCGAGCAGCTGGCCGAATTCGTTGCGCGAGTCGACCGTGATGCGGGCGTCGAGGTCGCCCGCGGCCACGCGCCGCGCCACCGCCACCGCCGTCTCGAGCGGGCGCCCGATGGCGCGCACCAGGTAGACCGTGGCGGCGACGGCCAGCAGCACGGCGAACGCGATGGCGCCGACGGTGAGCAGGTTCAGGAAGCGCAGGCGCTCGTGCAGTTCCGCGCTCTGGCGCGCATTGCGCGCGCTCATGAAGTCCTGCAGGCCGGCGTACGCCTGCTGCGCCCTGGCGTAGGTCGGGTTGACCTGGCGGATCAGGATGCCCTGCGCCAGGTCCCAGTTGCCTTCTTCGAGCGCGCGGCTGGCGCTGCCGACCATCTCCATGCCGAAGCCTGCGCTGGCGTCTTCCCAGCGCGCCAGCGCTTCCCTGGTTTCGGCGCGCAGCAGGGACGCCACCAGCTCCGCGTGCACCTTGTTCAGCTCCGCGGTATTGGAGCGGATGGCGTCGAAGTGCTTGGCCAGCGGATGGTCGTGCATGGCCGCGTATTTGCTCTCCGGGTTGTGCTGGAGCGCCTGTAGCAGCTGGCTGCGGTTGGTCTCCATGCGATAGGCGATGGTGGCCAGCGCCGTCTGCTGCTTGGAAGCGCGCAGTGCGAGATTCTCGAGCAGGTCGACGGATTGCTGGGTCGAATAGAATCCCAAGCCACCGACCGCGACGGTCACGGCGATCAGGACACTCGTGACCGACGTGATGATATGTTTGATACGGAAGTTTTTCATGGAGAATGGGCGAAAGAAAAGCGGCGGGCTGCCGTAAAGACCAGTATTCTCTCCGCAAATTCAATAAATTTCCACACGGCAACTATGCATATCGTCCAGATAAGCATGCAGTTCGTCGATATTTGATAAATGGACCAACTTTCACAGCTCCTGGGTCGCCAGGCTTTCCACGCCAGGGTGTTCTTCGACGGCGAGTTCTGCAACGCCAACCGGCTGCAGGAAAACGGCCAGTCCGGCCATTTGCACCTGGTCCGCGAGGGCACGGTGGAATTCGTGCACGACGACGGTAGCCCCGTCCGGGTCGAACAGCCGGCCCTGGTGTTTTATCCGCGCGGCAGCAGCCACCTGCTCCGGGTTCCCGCCGGCGGGCGCGCCAGCCTGCTGTGCGCCGACATCCTGTTCGAGGACGGCACCGCCAATCCGCTCGCGCGCGTCCTGCCCGAGTGCGTGCATCTGCCGCTGGCGGCGGTGCCGGGCCTGGGCGCCACGGTCGAGCTCCTGTTCGGCGAGGCGGCGCGCCAGGCGCCCGGCCGCGCGCTGATCCTCGACCGCCTGTGCGACATCCTGCTGGTCCAGTGCCTGCGCCACGCATTCGACGGCGCCAGGCTGCCGGGTGGCCTGCTGGCCGGCCTGGCCGACCGCCAGCTGGCGCCGGCCCTGGCGGCGATCCACGACCGTCCGCACGAGCCCTGGAGCTTGCCGGAACTGGCCAGGCTGGCGTGCATGTCGCGCGCCGCATTCGCCGAGCACTTTCGCACCGTGCTGGGCGTCCCGCCCGGCGAATACCTGGGCCGCGCGCGCATCGCGCTTGCGAGCCGCCTGCTGCGCCAGGGGCTGCCCGTCAAGCTGGTGAGCACGCGCGCCGGTTTCACCAGTCCGTCCAGCTTCACGCGCGCCTTCACGGCCCAGATGGGCAGCTCGCCGCGTGCCTGGCTGCTGGGGCAGGCCGCCTGAGCGCGCGGCGCCGCGCGCTTGTGCAATCGTGCTCCGCCCATGCCTTGTATTGACTTGCTATGATGGCAGCGTGTGGCGGCAGGCCACTGCCGCCGGTTGCGTCAGCCAGAGGGGAAGCGCCATGTACGAATACGGTAATGACCATGTCGGGACGGTCTTCGTCCTGCCCGAGACCCGCTGCTTCGAGCTGCGGACCACGATCCGCGGCGTATCGGCGATCGTGACCGGCACCATCTCCCAGCAACTGGCCGCGCGCTTCCTCGATGGCGCGCCCGACCATATCGACCCGCGCCAGGTGGCGCTGCAACCGCGCCGGGTCGAGGTCGTCACGCGCGAGATCCACGAGCGCCACCGCGCGCCGCGCAAGGTGTATTGCCTGAGCCGGCTGTTCGACTTCGAGACCCAGCCCGACCCGGCGCCTGCGCTGGCCTGAACTCCCCGACCAAAAAAAGCCGCCCGGCTTGCGCGGGGCGGCATGGTCTGGTCGGGTGATTGTTCAGGTAAACGCGATAAAGCGCTGCGGTATGTCGATGGTGCCCGCCTGGGCCGCGGCCGCGTAGGCGCGCATTTCAGCAACGACCGCTTCGAGCTGTTCATTGTCCGGATTTTGCAGGAAGCCCTTCATGCGTTCCTGCAGCGAGGCCTGCTGGTCGCGCCATTCGTAACGGGAAGACTTGCTCATGCTTCCTCCTCGCGGCGAACGGCCGCTGTAATTTTATTGTTCATGACATCCTCCAAAACATAAGGGTGTCAGGTTGTCATATTCGCCTGCACCAGGTCGGTGCGATGACGCACAGACCCGTTTTTGACCATATGGTCAAAATATGCTCCGATAAAACAATTCTAGCCGTTCGGCAAGCAGATTGCGCGCTTCTTCGCGCGGCGGCTCGCGGTCCGGGAACAGGAAGCGCATCACCGGGTCGCCGTTGATGCAGGCGATCAGGTGCGAGGGCAGCAGGGCGACCGGCACGTCCGCGCGCAGCTGGGCGCGCACGTCGGGACGGGCAAAGTAGCGCTCCAGCATCTCGCGGGTGGCGCGCGGGCCCGCTTCGTAGAAGGCCTCGGCCAGCTCCGGACTGCTGCCGGCTTCGGCGATCACCACGCGCTGCAGGGCCATGGCGTCGGGTTCGCACAGCATGTCGTAGAAATAGCGGGCGAATTCGTCGATCACCTCGCGCAGCGGGCGCTGGTCGACGTCCATCTTCCCAAGCGGAAAGAAGCGCTCGCGGCGCGCCGCCAGCACGGCCTTGAGCAGGCCGGCCTTGCCGCCGAACTTGACATAGATGGTGCGCACCGCGACCCGCGCCTCGCGTGCGATCGCGTCCAGGCTGACGCCGGTATAGCCGTGCTTCAGGAACAGGCAGCCGGCGGCATCGATCAGCTCGCGGGTGCGCGCTTCGACTTCGGACGCCTTGGGCCGGCCGGCGGATTTGGAGGGCTGAGCAGTGTCAGGATTCGCTTTACTCATGCCAGATAGAGTAATCCACCTAAAAATGAAATGCAATCGTTTCATTTCTTGACTTCGGCTGCGCCATGCCGAATAATGAGATGGACCCATTTCATTTAATTTTGGAGTTTGACCGTCATGGCAGAATCGCATACCCCGGCCGCCCCGCAGGCCCCAGCCCAAGCGCCCGCCTCCGCTCCTGTGGCGCCGGGCAAGACGCCGCCCAACAAGCGCGTGCTGGGCGTGGTGGCGCTGATCGCCCTGGTCGCCCTCGGGGCCGGCGGGCGCATGTGGTACCGCAGCAGCCACTACGTCGAGACCGAGAACGCCTACGTCACCGGCCGCGTGCACCCGGTCTCGAGCCGGGTGGCGGGCGTGGTCACGCGCGTGCTGGTGGACGACAACCAGCTGGTCAAGGCCGGCGACGTGATCGCCGAGCTGGACCCGGCCGACCACCGCGTGCGCATCGAGCAGATCGAAGCCCAGATCGCCAGCGTGGAACAGCAGATCGGCCAGGCCGACGCCCAGGTCGCCCAGGTGAAGGCGCAGGCCGCCGCCGCCGGCGCGCAGGTGAAACAGGCCGAAGCCCAGCTGGTACGCGCGCGCCAGGACGCCGAGCGCTTCGGCCAGCTCTACAACGACACCATGAAGGCGGTGTCGAAGGCCGAGGTGGATGCCTCGAGCGCCGCGCGCGCCGCAGCCCAGGCCGACGTGGCCGCACGCCGCGACAACGCCAGCGCCGCCCAGGCCCAGATCAGCGCCGCCAGCGCCGGCCGCGACGTGCTCAAGGCCCAGGTCAAGGTGTTGCAGGCGCAGCTGAAGGACGCGCGCCAGCAGCTCGGCTACAACCAGATCGTGGCCCCGGTGGCCGGCCGGGTCGGCAAGCGCAGCATCGAAGTCGGCGCCCGCGTGCAGCCGGGCCAGCAGCTGCTGGCCGTGGTCGAGGACGAGGTCTGGGTCACCGCCAACTTCAAGGAAACCCAGCTGGCCGGCCTGGAGCCGGGCCAACAGGTCTCGCTCGAAGTCGACGCGCTGCCGGGCAAGCACCTGGAAGGCCGCGTGCACAGCTTCTCGCCGGCCTCGGGCGCCCAGTTCGCGCTGCTGCCGGCCGATAACGCGACCGGCAACTTCACCAAGATCGTCCAGCGCGTGCCGGTCAAGATCGTCCTCGCCCCGGCGGACGTCAAGAAGTTTGCCGGGCGCCTGGTGCCGGGCATGTCGGTGGTGGCCGAGGTCGAACTGGGCCAGAAGGTCCAGCACACCCAGACCGCGGCCGTCACCCACTGAGGATCGTCCATGACTAGCCTGACCAAGGGCGCGCCCGGCGTGGGCGCCATGCCAGGTGCGCCGGCCAACGGCGCCCGCATCGACGCGCGCACCTGGATCGCGGTGGCCGCCGGCATGCTGGGCGCCTTCATGGCGGTGCTCGACATCCAGATCACCAACTCCTCGTTGCGCGACATCCTCGGCACGCTCTCGGCCACGCAGGAAGAGGGCTCCTGGATCTCGACCGCCTACCTGTGCGCCGAGATCGTCGTGATCCCGATGACGGCGCTGTTCACGCGCGCCCTCGGCGTGCGACGCTACATGATCGGGACCACGGCCCTGTTCCTGGTGTTCTCGACCCTGTGCGGCGCGGCCTGGAACCTGGAAAGCATGATCGTGTTCCGCATGCTGCAAGGCTTCACCGGCGGCGCCCTGATCCCGATGGCGATGACCCTGGTGATGACGCGCCTGCCCGCCTCCAAGCGTGCGGTCGGCATGGCCATCTTCGGCCTTACCGCCACGCTGGCGCCTTCCATGGGCCCGACCCTGGGCGGCTACCTGTCGGAACTGTACGGCTGGCCTTCGATCTTCTATCTCAACTGGGTGCCGGGCGTGCTGCTCATCGCCGGCATGCTGTACGGGCTGGACCCGGAAAAGCCCAGCTACAAGACCCTGGTCAACGCGGACTGGCTCGGCATTGCGCTGATGGCGCTGGGCCTGGGCTGCCTGACCATCTTCCTGGAAGAGGGCAATTCGAAGGACTGGTTCGAGTCGAACTTCATCGTGACCTTCGCCGCGCTGTCGCTGGTCGGCATCCTGGGCTGGGTGACAGTGAGTTTCACGCGCCGGGATCCGTTCGTGAACCTGCAGCTCTACGGCCAGCGCAACTTCCTGGTCGCGACGGTGCTGTCAGCGGTGACCGGGATGGGCCTGTACGGGTCTTCCTTCCTGCTGCCGCTCTACCTGGGCCAGATCGCCGGCTACACGCCGATGCAGATCGGCGAAGTGATCGCCTGGGCCGGCCTGCCGCAGCTGATCGTGATGCCGTTCGCGGCGGCGCTGTCGTCCAAGGTCGACAACCGCATCCTGTGTTCCTTCGGCCTTTTGATGTTCGGCGGGTCCTGCCTGATGAACGCCTTCATGGACGCGAGCACCGGCTACGACCAGCTGATGCTCACCCAGATCGTCCGCGCGATCGGCCAGCCCTTCGTGATGCTGACCCTGTCGAACTTCGCGATGCAGGGCCTGGCGCCGAAGGACATGCCGTCGGCCTCGAGCCTGTTCAACATGACACGCAACCTGGGCGGTTCGATCGGAATCGCGATGCTGGCCACCAGCCTGACCAACCGCGAACACTTCCACTCGGCCCGGCTGGGCGAAGCGGTGTCGCAGTATGCGCCGGCGACCCAGCAGCGCCTGGACCAGCTGACCCAGGGCCTGATGGCCGGCGGCATGGACCCGGCTACGGCCAGCAGCCAGGCGCTGGCCGTGATCGACCGCATCGTGCGGCGCGAGTCCTACGTGATGGCCTACAACGACGGCTTCTGGATCATCGGCCTGGTGCTGATCGGCTGCATCGCGGCGATCTGGCTGGCGGACAAGGTGAAGTCGCCGGGCGGCGCATCAAGCGCGCACTGATATCGAATTGAGAGAATGACTATGCTGAAGAAACTCGTACTCGTGAGTGTCCTGGGCGCCGCGCTCGGCGGTTGCATGACGATCGGCCCCGACTTCAAGGCGCCCGCCAATCCGCTCGACACCGCCTATCGCCACGCGGCGTCGACCGACGAGGCCGCGCGCCTGCCGGCCCAGTGGTGGACCGTGTTCGGCGACAGCACCCTCGACGGCCTGGAAACCCGCGCCCTGCGCGACAATCCGGGCGTGCGGGCCGCCGCCCAGCGCCTGCTGCAGGCCCAGGCCCAGCTGGGCGTGGTGCGTGCCGGCCAGAGTCCGAACGTGTCGGTGGGCGCGGGTATATCGAATTCGCGCACCTCGAGCGAGACTTCGCAGGGCATCGCGCTCGGCCACCGTTCGATCGAAGGCAACAACTTCAGCGTCGGCGCCTCGCTGTCCTACGAACTTGACCTGTGGGGCCGGGTGCGGCGCGTGGTCGAAGCCTCCGACGCCCAGGCGCTGGCGGCCCAGGACGACCGCGACGGCGTGCTGCTGCTGCTCTCCAGCCAGGTGGCGTCCTCGTACTGGCAGCTGCGCGGGCTGGACGCCGAGCTGGCCATCCTGAACAACGCCCTGGCCGCATGGCGCGAGGCCCAGGACCTGATCGAGGCCCGCTTCAAGGCCGGCCTGACCAACGAGCTGGACGTCTCGCGCGCCCGCATCGAACGGGCCAACGCCGAAGCCGACCTGCACGAGGTGCAGCGCCAGCGCAATACGATCGAACACGCGCTGGCCACCCTGGTGGGCGCATCGCCGAGCGCGCCGCTGCTGGCGGATACTGCCAACGCCGCGCTGCCGCCGCCGCCCGCGATCCCGGTCGGCCTGCCGGCCAGCCTGGTGGGGCAGCGCCCGGACCTGGCGGCCAGCGCGGCCCAGATCAAGTCCTTCAACGCGCAGGTCGGCGTGGCCGAAGGCGCCTTCTATCCGTCGCTGTCCCTGACCTCGAACTTCGGTTTCGCCTCCGAACACCTGCGCGACCTCGCCAGCGGCGGCGCGCGCCAGTTCTCCTTCGGTCCGCTGGCACTGTCGCTCCCGATCTTCGACGGCGGCCGCAACCGCGCCAACCTGGCGTTGTCGAAAGCGCGCTACGAAGAAGCGGTGGCCAACCACCAGACGCGCCTCCTGACCGCGCTGCGCGAAGTGGAAGACGCGCTGTCCGACGTCGAGCAGCGCCAGCGGCAGGGCGAGGCGCAGGCGCAGGGCCAGGCGGCCGCGGGGCGCGCGCTGCTGGTGGCCCAGGCGCGCTACCAGCGCGGCCTGTCGACCTACCTCGACGTCACCGAGGCCCAGCGCACTTCGCTGGCGGCCGACCGCGCGGCCAGCCAGATCAGGACAGGGCGCCTGCTGGCCACCGTGGCCGTGGCGCGCGCGCTCGGCGGCGGCTGGGAGCAGGGCGAGGCGCTGGCCACGATCGCCAAGGCACCGCAATAAAACCGTGAGGGCCTGCGGCCCTGGGGCTACAATGCGGGTCACTCAACCTTGAGAGGATCCGCATCCATGTTCTTGAGCGCACGCGCCCTGTTCATCGCCGCCCTGCTGGCCTCCAGCGGGGCATCCGCCGATTCCTGGCAAACCATCCCCAGCGGGACCGGCGCCGAGCTGCGTGGCCTGTCGGTCGTAAGCGGCAAGGTCGCCTGGGCCAGCGGCGCCAAGGGCACCGTCCTGCGCACCGTCGACGGCAGCAGCTGGCAGGCGATCCAGGTGCCGGACGCCGACAAGATCGATTTCCGCGACATCCAGGCCTTCGACGCCGACACCGCCGTCGTGATGGGGGCGGGCCCGGGCGCTGCCTCGCGCATCTACCGCACCACGGACGGCGGCGCCAGCTGGCGCCTGGTGGTCACCAACCAGATAGCCGAGGGCTTCTGGGACGCGATGGCGTTCTGGGACAAGGACAACGGCATCCTGTTCGGCGACCCGGTCAAGGGCAGCTTCCAGGTCTACACCACCCGCGACGGCGGCAACTCCTGGCAGGAAGTCGCCGCCAGGGGCATCGAAGCCATGCCGAACGAGGGCGCGTTCGCCGCCAGCGGCACCTGCCTGACCGTGGCCGGGTCCAGCGACGCCTGGATCGCCACCGGCGGCAGCGCCACTTCCCGTGTCTTCCACTCCGCCGATCGCGGCAAGACCTGGCGCGCGGCGTCGACCCCGGTGCCGGCCGGCGCCGCCGCGCGCGGCGTGTTCTCGGTCGCCTTCCTGAACCCGAAAGAAGGCTTCGCCGCAGGCGGCGACTACAAGGAAACCCGCATGGCCGGCACCAACGGCGCCTGGACGGATGACGGTGGCGCCAGCTGGGCGCCGGTGCAGGTGGCGCCCGCGGGCTACATGTCGGTCGTGGTGCCGGTGCCGGGCGCGCCGCGCGCACTGGTGGCTGCCGGCCTGGCCGGTTCCGGCTATTCGGTGGACGCCGGTCGCACCTGGCGGGAACTCGACAAGACCCCGATGAACACCGTCGGCTTCGCGGGCCCGGACCAGGGCTGGGCGGTGGGACCGAAGGGCCTCCTGATGAAGTACACGGGACCTGCCTTGACCCGCCAGTAAGGCGGACGCATTACAATCGCCCGACTATAACAATCCGACAGGAGACACCATGAACAAGCTGTTCGCTCCCCTCGTGCTGGCCGCCGCCATCGGCGCCGCCTTGGTGCCGGCCGCCTACGCAGCCGAGCCCGCCACCGCGGCCCAGCTCGACACCATGGCCAAGCGCTTCGCGCCCGCCGAGCTGAAGGCCGACACCTCGAAGCTGTCGAAAGGCGACCGCGCCGCGATGGCCAAGCTGATCGAAGCGGCCAGGATCGTCGACACCCTGCAGCTGCGCCAGCGCTGGTCCGGCAACGAAGCCCTGTGGGCCGCCCTGCAGAAGGACAACTCGGAACTCGGGCGCGCACGCCGCAACGCCTTCTGGCTCAACAAGGGTCCTTGGTCCAGTCTCGACGACAACAAGTCCTTCATGCCGGCCGAGCATGCCGGCATCAAGATCCCGGCCAAGAAGCCGCTGGGCGCCAACTTCTATCCGGAGAATGCGACCAAGGAAGCGCTGGAGCAATGGATGAACGGCTTGCCCGCCGCCCAGAAGGCCGATGCGCAGTGGTTCTTCACCGTGATCCGCACTGGCCCCGACGGCAAGTTCCGCACCGTGAAGTACTCGGACGAATACCGCCCCGAGCTGGAAAAGCTGGCCAAGCTGCTGCGCGAAGCGGCCGCCTCCACCGACAACGCCTCGCTCAAGAAATTCCTGGGCCTGCGCGCCGACGCTTTCCTGAGTAACGACTACCTGGCCTCGGACTTCGCCTGGATGGACCTCGACTCGCCGGTCGACATCACCATCGGGCCGTACGAGACCTATAACGACGAGCTGTTCGGCTACAAGGCGGCTTTCGAGGCCTACGTCAGCGTGCGCGACCAGAAGGAAACGCAGAAGCTGGCCTTCTTCGGCAAGCACCTGCAGGAGCTGGAAGACAACCTGCCGCTGGACAAGCAGTACCGCAATCCAAAGGTCGGCGCGATCGCCCCGATGGTGGTGGTGAACGAGGTCTACGGCGCCGGCGACGGCAACATGGGCGTGCAGACCGCCGCCTACAACCTGTCCAACGACGAGCGCGTGATCCGCGAGCGCGGCTCCAAGCGCGTCATGCTCAAGAACGTGCAGGAGGCGAAGTTCGCATCGACATTGAAACCGATCTCCAAGCTCGTCTTGCGCCCACAGGACCAGAAGGACCTCGACTTCGATTCCTTCTTCACCCACATCCTGGCGCACGAGATCATGCACGGCCTGGGCCCGCACCACACGAAAAAGGACGGCAAGGAATCGACCCCGCGCCAGGACCTGAAGGACGCCTACTCGACCATCGAGGAAGCCAAGGCCGACATCACCGGCCTGTGGGCGCTGGGCTACATGATGGACAAGGGCCTGCTGAAGGACGGGCTGGGGCAGGGCGCGCTTGCTGAGCGCAAGCTGTACAACACCTTCCTGGCATCGGCTTTTCGCACCCTGCACTTCGGCCTGACCTCTTCGCACGCGCGCGGCATGGCGATCCAGTTCAACTACCTGCTCGACAAGGGGGCGTTTGTCGCCAACGGCGACGGGACCTTCTCGGTCGACTTCAAGAAGATCAAGGGAGCGGTGGCCGACCTCGACCGCGAATTCCTGACGATCGAAGCGACCGGCGACTACGCCCGTGCCAAGGCATTGATGACCAGGTACGTGGTGATCCGTCCGGAAGTGCAGAAGGCGCTCGACAAGCTCAAGTCGAGCGTGCCGAACGACATCCGCCCGAGTTTCACGACGGCGGCTGCCCTCGCCAGATAAGAGCAAGAACAGCGAAGCCGGCAGCGCGATTGGTATCGACGCAACAAAGCTGCCGAATTTGCTTAATCCTGGCTGAAAGCTTCGTCGGTCCATACAGGCCCATGTTATAGTCACTGCATTGCTTCGGAGAAACTGTTGGCGCCGTCCGGCGCCTCCCGGAGTACAGCGACCAAGACATGACGACGAAGCCCCTCTCCACTGGCGCGCGACTGGCCATCGGCTACGGCGCCGTGATTCTCCTGATGATCGTGCTCGCCGTGCTGGCGGCGGCGCGCGCGGGGCAGATCGACCAGCTCCTGTTCCGCATCGACGAGGTCAGCGGCATCAAGCAGCGCTACGCGGCCGAAATGCGCAGCAGCGTGCGCGAGCGCGCCATCGCGGTGCGCGACGTCGTGCTGGCCGCCGACCCGGCCGCCGCCGCGGCGCCGGTCGGCCGCCTCAAGACCTCCGACGACGCCTACGCGCGCGCGGCCTCGCCGCTCGATGCGCTGTTCCACGAACTGCCCGACATCCTGCCCGAAGAACGCGAAGCCCTGGCCGCCATCAAGGAGCAGGAACGCCGTACCCGTCCACTGGTCGAGCGCGTGGTCGCCCACCAGGCGGCGGGACAGACCCGCGAAGCGGCCGCGCTGCTGGCGCAGCAGGTGTCGCCCGCCTTCATCGACTGGCTGGCCGCCACTACCCATTTCATCGAACTCGAAAAGAAGATGGCCGCCGACGACCTGTCTGCGGCGCGCGGCCTGGCGGCCGGCTTCGGCGAGTGGATCGTGTTGCTGTGCGCGGCCGCGGTGGCAGCCGCCGTGCTGGGTACCTGGCACGTGATGCGCAGCTTGCCGCCGGCCGCTGCGCCGGCGCCGGACGCGAACGATGCGGTCCCGGCGGCGGCGTTTCCGAAGCGCGTCGACGACATCGTCGGCGCGATCGACGGCCTGGCCTTCCGCGCCAACATCCTGGCCCTGGATGCCACCGTGCAGGCGCTGCGCACCGAAGCCCACGAGGAGCATGTCGAAGAGCGCAACGCGGTCGTCCAGGAACTGCAGGCGCTGGCCTTGCGCTCGAGCGCGGTGGTCAAGGACATCCGCGACCTGGTCGGCAGTCCGGTCGCCCACATGGAAGATGCGGGGGCGCTGCAGGCGATCGCCAACGCCGTCAGCCGGGTCACCGCGGTGACCGCCTCGATCGGGCTGGAGGCCGGCGTCCCGCCGCGCCAGAGCGAGTCGACGCTGCGCACCACGGCCCTGCTGCAGGCATCGACCGCGGCCGCGGCCATGGAAGCCGAAGCCCAGCGCCTCGCGGCCATGGTGGCGCCGGTCCTGCAGCCCGGTACGCCGGACCCGGCACGGCAAAACTGACAAGTTTTCAGTTTTCAAAACGCACGAAAATATTCCTGCATCGTAAGGCATTCTTGGGCTTGCCCCGAGGCTAGAATTGCCGTTAGGCATTTCAAGATCCTTGGGAGAAACCGCCATGTTCAAGTCCCTGCTGCACACCGCCATCCTGGCGATCACTGGCGTCGCGCCGGCCCTGCACGCCGCCGAGCTGACCGCGCTGGAGCAGCGCTGGCTCAAGGCCGCCGGCCCCGTTCTGGCGTATTCCCGGCAACTGAAACTGCCGATCGACATCACCGTCCAGCCCCAGCCGCGTCCCGGCGACGTGCCGCTGGCGATGGGCTTCGACAAGGGGCGCTGCAAGCTGGTCATGTCCCTGCGTAACAACCCGGACGCCGAGACCATCCTGGCCGGCGTTCCGGAGGCCGAGCAGGGCGTCCTGATCGAGGCGATGGCGGCCCACGAGATCGCCCATTGCTGGCGCTACGCCCAGGGCGTCTGGCATGCGCTGCCGGCCGGCTTCGTGGAGGTGGGCGAAGAGCGCGCCGCGGACGCCTCGTTGCTGGCGGCGGCCAAGGCCATGCGCGAGACGCGCCGCGAAGAAGGTTTCGCCGACCTGGCGGCGCTGGCCTGGATTCGCCACAGCAACCCGGCCGAGTACGGGCGCGTCTACGGCTGGCTGGCCGGCGTGCGCGAGCGGGTCGCGGTGCCGGGCAGCGGCCACGACACCCGCGTCTGGGTGCGCCTGGCGCAAGGCGGCGCCGCCTTCGGCGCGGTGCAGGCGCCGTTCAGCGATGTCGACGGCATGTGGCGCGAGGGCCTGGTGCAGGCCGAATAACTCCGCATCACTGTTGGGCCGGCAGCGTACGCTGACGCACAGATGTTGTTCCGGGTGAGGCGTTTAATGACGCTATCACAACAACGTAACCAAGGGACACCATCATGAACAAGCTTCTCGCCGCCCTGCTGGCCGGCGCCGCCGGCGCCACCATTGCCGCCGCTCCCGCCTTTGCCCAGTCCGATGCCGCGGGTTACCGCAAGGCCATGGACAAGATCGAGGCCGACCACAAGGCCGCCAAGCAGAAATGCGACGCACTGAAGGACGAAGACGTCTGCGAAGAGCAGGCCGACGTCGCCCGCGCCAAGGCCGAGCTGGCCGCCGTGACCAGGTACGACAACACCAGCGCCAACCGCCAGTCGGCGCAGCGCAAGCTGGCCGAGGCCGAGTACGAGCTGGCCGAAGAGAAGTGCGACCTGATGAAGGGCAGCCAGAAGGACAGCTGCATGAGCACCGCCAAGTCGGCGCGCAGCGCCGCGCTGGCCAAGGCCGGCGGCGACAGCAAGTCCGACACCCTTGGTGGCAGCGGCAGCACCGCGTCCACCAAGGGCGCCGCCGGCGGCGCCGGCCTGGTCGCCAGCACCGACACCAAGGATCCGGTCAAGGCGGCGGCGGTCGAGAAGTGCGAAGAGAAGGGCAGCAAGACCGCCTGCCTGGTCGAGAACAAGGGTGCGCCGACCACCGCGCTCGAGCGCGCCGGCGAAAAGACCCGCAATGCCGCCGCCAGCGCCGTCGAGAAGACCAAGGAAGCGGCGCACAACGTCGCCGACAAGACCCGTGAACTGACGGCCGGCGCCGCCGCCCGCACCGAGCGCGCCGCCGAGAACGTCGGCGACAAGACCCGCGACAGCGCCGCGACTGCGGCCGACAAGACCGAGAAGGCGACCGAGCACGCCGGTTCGCGCACCGCGACCGCGATGTCGGACACCGCCATCACCGCCAAGGTCAAGGCCGGCCTGGCCGCCCAGCCGGACACCAGCGCGCTGGCGATCAAGGTCGAGACCGAGAAAGGCGTCGTCATGCTGAGCGGCTTCGTCGACTCGAAGGCCGAAGCCGAGCGCGCCGAGAAGGTCGCCAAGGGCGTCGACGGCGTCACCAAAGTGAAGAGCACCATCAAGGTCAAGTAAGCCAACCGGTATCCGGTGCGGGCCCGCGCGAGCGGGCTTTTTATTTGGCGCTGTCATCATTCGATATGGATGAGGATGGAACTGCTGAGCTGCGCCGTGGTCGAACTCATGTCTCCACTCTCGGGTATCGACCGTGCGCGCTCCGCAATTCAAGCAATGGTTTGCCAAACTTCCGGCATTGAACGTCCCCCAGCGCATCCAGACGCTGGCCGCGCTCCATCCCGCAGCCGGGCTGGACCGGGTGATCAGCCTCATCGGCGAGGTCGGCACTTTGGCGCGACGCTGTCCCCGTTGCGCTTGCGACCGGTACCACCGTCACGGCCAGGCCAATGGCCTGCAGCGCTACCGTTGTCGCGCCTGCGGCCGCACCTATAACGACCTGAGCAGCTCGCCCTTGGCACGGCT
>Ga0209023_10003350_pt1 | contig 19203 bp, 20 predicted proteins | sample LakOneMetagenome_FD_187468 | JGI IMG/M metagenome (GOLD analysis project Ga0209023, IMG submission 187468) | Freshwater and sediment microbial communities from Lake Erie, Canada (SPAdes) (version 2) | ecosystem: Environmental > Aquatic > Freshwater > Lentic | place: Lake Erie, Canada...
ATATACTGAGTTCCCGACTGGCTCAAGTGTTTTTTCACCTCTGGGTAAAATGAAGCAAGTCTTTTCGACTTGTAGTTTACCCAATCTCAAAAAACAGTAAAAATCAGCCCAAAGCCTTACCAGTCCGTAAAAGAAATTTCTATGATATACCGCTTTCTGTAGTATCATATACAGCAGGCGTTATATCATAGAATTCATTTTTTACACTTCCGTTTTCCTGTCCGAACTTTATACTGGTTTTCCTTTTTTCAAGCACCATAGTCATAACAAAGAAAGACCAGACCACAATTTCTGATCATTTTTAACCAATTAACTCTTTAACTAATTAACCCAAAACCACAGGGAATTTGATGGGGAAACTGAAATGCATAAAACCTTATCAGCCAATTACATAAAGAATGAATAGGCAGGAAAATCTCCATCAATATTTTTTTATTTTGGGGAATTTGCGGAATCAGATATACGTAAATTATTATCTTCGTAACTATGAACAAGGACACCATCGTAAAACATATAGAGGACAGCGCGCACCACCTGCTGGTGAGCGTGCATAAAGAAGCGGAGCATACGAAGACCATCAGGATAATACTGAAAAAGTATGTGCAGACAGGCCGCATGTCGGCCAACGACGAGAAAGCGCTAAAACTGCAACTCGCAGATACGCTGAAGATATGCGGTATCGTTATCCCTTTCGTGCTGATACCGGGTGCATCAATTGTAATGCCGATACTGATAAAGGTGGCTAAGAAACATGATATAGATTTGATGCCAAGTGTGGTATAGAACCTTGAACCCTAAACCCCTAGCCCCTAAAGGGGAGCTCCAAACACTACCCACATTATAAACAGCTTTGATTTTTTCTTAGTTCTTTTCCCACTTAAGTACTTTATCGTACTTATGATCGTTAGCAGTGAGATGCACGATATAGAGACCTTCGCTCAATGTAGGCGGTAAGGTTATAGACTGTTTTCCTTTTACACCCTGGATATTGTGTGACCATACTTTTCTGCCGGTCATACTGGTAATGGAAACACCCACTTCTGCATTCTCTGCCAGTATCAGCTGTAGCTGCGCATTGGTGACGGAAGGATTTGGCAGAATGCATGCCATTTGTATTGGAGCGGTTATATGAGCGGCTGCCAGTGATTCGAAACCATACGTAATAGTTACAAAAGAGGTGCTATAATAAGATGAATAATGGACATTTGTTGCAATAGCAGCATCGGCATAAGAAGAACCGCCACCGCCGCCACCATATGTGCCGCCGCCGCCGCCATAGTAACCGCCGCCACCGCCGCCACCGGCTATTTTGCTGCCTCCGGCCTTAGGAGCACTGCCGCCAAAACCCAGGCCACCGGGAGTGCCAACGCTATCGGTACCATGAGTGCCGCCATAGCCCCCAGCAAGCTGTGTGCCACCGCCACCGCCAGGCCCGATAGCCCCGTTGGAATGACCCATGCCACCATTGGGGTAGCCGGCATCGCCGCCGTTATAATCAATACTGTAATTCGCATAGTCGCATGCTGCGCCACCACCGCCGCCGGCTACTATGACACGGTTCGTCAGATCGCTGCCGCCAATGCGTATATCGGTAGCGCCGCCGCCACCACCCGAATTGCCATAGAGGTCAGACGAGCCACCGCCGCCGCCATTATATCCCTTGCCGCCACCCACGGAGCCGGTTTTGCCTAAAGTGATACGCAACACCTGACCAGCTGTGACTGCAAGCGTGGCCTGCACTTCACCACCATTGCCACCGGAACCGTATATATAACCTGAGACCTTATTGATAAAGCTCATACCCGGAGCGCCTACCACATCAACCTGTATGCTATCTACCCCTGCAGGCACTGTCCAGTAATCAACAGTATCCGGATAGGAAAAAGTGACCATTTTTTGCGCGTGAGCAGTATTGGCATTAATTAAAGACAAGAATAAACAACCAAACAGCACAGCGACAGGCTTCATAGACACTTTATTTATGCCACAAAGGTATCGGATAGCAATATTATGCAATGTTAAAATCCAGTAACATGTCACCACCCCAAAGGGGGTATTTATTATAAAGACAAGACGATGACCGTATTAAAAGCCCTTTTTCTTATAGTGTAACTGTACCAGGCCTGATTCAAAAGATATTGAGCTGATGAGTTCGAGTTGTACCTCCGGACGACCATCTTTAAATAATGAGATGCCTGAACCAAGAAAGATAGGGATCACTGAAATAACAAATTCGTCTATCAGGTTGTCTTTCATAAGCAGGTTCACTATCTCTGCACCGCCATCGCAGAAGATGTTTTTGCCTTCTTTTGCCTTCAGGCCGGCAACAAGTGTTTTAAGATCGCCGTTGTAGAATTTCAGATTGCCTTCATCGGGGCGGGCAGTTCGCGTGATGATATAGCTCTCTTTATCCGCATGAGGATATGGAAAACCCATGGACAGTACCTTATCGTACGTTTTGCGGCCAAGTATAACGGTGTCTATTGTTTGTATGAAGGTATTGTACCCGTAGTCTTCACCCTTTTGCTCCACGATGGATAAAAATGACAGGTCTTCATCGGGTGTCGCTATATAACCATCGAGGCTCATAGCAATGTATAGTACCAGTTTTCTTGCTGACATAATTTATAAGGATAGGTAACAAAAGTATCATTTTTGCGTTTTCTGGCAGTTAAGTATTTTATCAAGTACGGGGTTGTTGGTGGGCACACCAACAATGGCGGCATGGAAAGTTTTCGGAAAACAGCATCCCTGTCAAAAGTTTGCTAATTTAGACGTGTAATTCGATATCAATGATCAGTATCCGCAATATAGTAAAGCAGTACGCCAATCACCGTGCGCTGGATGATGTAAGTATAGAAATAGAACAGGGAAAAGTATTTGGATTGCTGGGACCTAACGGTGCAGGCAAGACATCGCTGATCCGCATCATCAACCAGATCACTGCGCCGGACTCAGGTGAGGTGCTGTTCAACGGCGAAAAGCTGAACCAGCATCATATTGGCCGTATAGGCTACCTGCCTGAAGAGCGCGGCATGTATAAGAAGATGGAGATAGGTGAGCAGGTGCTGTACCTGGCGCAACTAAAAGGACTGAGCCTGCAGGAAGCAAAACGCAGGGCCAAGTACTGGTTTGAAAAACTGGAGATAACCGGCTGGTGGAACAAGAAGATAGAGGAACTATCTAAAGGTATGGGGCAAAAAGCACAGTTTGTAGCCACCGTAATTCATGAGCCCGAACTGCTGATACTGGATGAACCGTTTACAGGCTTTGACCCTGTGAATGCGGAACTGATCAAGAACGAAATACTGGAACTGAACAGGAAGGGTGCAACGGTTATCTTCTCCACCCACCGTATGGAATCGGTAGAGGAGCTGTGCGACTCAATAGCTTTGCTGAACCTTTCTAAAAAGCTACTGGACGGCAAGGTAAAGGATATACGTAATACTTTCCGAAACGGCACCTATATGCTGGAGTACGGAGGCGATAAAATAAATGTAGCTGCTAATGCGCCCTTCACTATGCTGTCAGAAAAAAGTATAGACGAGGGACAGCAGGTGGTACTGAAAATAAATGACGGCAGCAAGGTGAACGATGTGCTGCAGTATATGCTGCCACTTGCCAGCATCCATAAACTGGAGGAAGTGATACCAACGATGAATGAGATATTTATCAAGACCGTAAGCGGAGGAAAATAATAAGAATAGAATATCCGTTACATAAACTGAGCAAGTCATGAACAAAATAATACTGATCATACAACGCGAGTATTTTTCGAGGGTAAAAAAGAAGTCGTTTCTTTTGGTCACCTTTCTTGTACCTGTGTTCTTTATAGGTATGATAGCCAGTATAGGCTACATAGCTGTGCACCAGAACAGCATGGCCGATAAGAAGAAAGTGGAAGTAATAGATGAAAGCGGATGGTTCGTAGACAAACTGCACAACACAGCCACTATAGACTATACCTTCTCGAAAACTGATGCGGCCACTGCCAAGAAAAAGTTTGTGGACGATGGTTATGACTACCTGCTGTATATACCAGCATCGCTTGCCAAGGTGCAACTGATAGCAGAGAACAAACCTTCTGCAGGCGTAACACAATCGGTAGAAAGCGCGCTGACGGAAATAGCACAGTCGAAGAGGTTGTCGGAAGCGCACATAGATTCTGCAGTGCTGGCTGCGGCTCAGAAAAGCATTAATTTAGAAGGACAGCAAATAACAGAAAGCGGTATAAAAGATGCACACATCTATGCCTCGTATGGCGTAGGCCTGCTCTGCGCATTCCTTATTTATCTTTCCCTATTCCTTTACGGCACGCAGGTAATGCGTGGCGTGATAGAAGAGAAGGTAAGCCGTATCATAGAGGTGATTATCTCGTCAGTAAAGCCTTTCCAGCTGATGCTGGGCAAGATCATAGGTGTGGGCTTAGTGGGCCTGACACAATTTGTGCTGTGGATAGTACTTACGCTTGCTTTGTCTACGGTAGCCGGCACGCTGGTATCGAAAGGTGTAAAAGCGCGTACGGAGCAGGTATCACAGATGCAGCAAACCATGGGCGCTGCAACGACACCGGCAGCTGCACAACCGGAGAATATGATGGGCAGCGTGATGAATGAACTGGACAGCATACCTATTGCATACACAGTTGGGTGTTTCCTGTTCTATTTTATGTTTGGCTACCTGCTATATAGCGCATTGTTTGCCGCAGTAGGCTCAGCAGTGGACAGCGAGACGGAGACCCAGCAATTCATGATACCGGTAACGCTGCCACTGATCTTTACGTTTGCCATGTCGCAATCGGTGATCATCAATAACCCGGATAGTACATTGTCTGTATGGCTATCTATCATACCATTTACCTCGCCTATAGCCATGATGATACGTATACCATTTGGTGGCGTGCCTGCATGGCAGCTGGCCCTGTCTATGCTGTTCATGGTGCTTGGCTTTCTGTTCACTACATGGGTGGCATCGCGTATCTATCGCGTAGGCATACTGATGTATGGCAAAAAGGCGAGCTACAAAGAGCTGGCTAAATGGTTCTTTTATAAAGAGTAGTACGCCAGTGAAAAAGTGAAGAACGAATAGTGAATAATGTATAGTTAATGAAGTATCAGCATTTTCAAATATTGAGGGGACGTATAACAAGATGTCTGCTGATTGCAGGTATGTTGCTTATTTCATCTGCAGGTTATGCGCAGATAGAATTGTCATCGGGTATAGATATGAGCTATCCCTTGTTGTTCAATAGTAACAATAAGCTACCTAATTACGGGCAGATCAGTTTCGGGTTGAAGGCGGGTATAGCCTATAAGCCGGAGGATGTGCAGTTCTTCCCTATATTGAATGTGTCATTCGGGAGAACGAGATTGCCGCTGAAGCAATTTACTAGCAGCAATGTAGCCGCGCTGAACTTCAACTACCTTAATGTAATGGCCAACGAAAATTATGTGATCCAGTTTTCACAAAGCCAGTTATTCATTTATGGCGGTATCGGGTTCTCGCTCCTCTCGCAACAAGGCCTGGCACTTGCCGGCCCCAGGGGCGATGCTATGAAAAGCTCACTTGATTCCACGAAGAATACCAACAAAGTTTTCCCGGCCATGAACATAGGATTTGAATACATTTATGGCGAGTCGCAAGGGAAAGACCTGTACCTGAGTATGGGCATAAATTTTCAGTATATACTGCTGCTGAAGGACAGGAATACCTATTCCTTCTCTGTGAATAATCCGGGTGTTGGTGTGAGCAGTTATACTGCGAGCCTCACGGGCAATGTGATCAGCCCGGGATTTTATATAGCCCTTCACTACATCATGCATAAGAGGAAGAGCGGGATGTATATGTAGTGCTGATACTAGATACCAAAGTGTTTGTTACATAAATAACCCCGGCTCGAAGGCCAGGGTTATTTATTAAATTCTTGTGTAGTTCTATTTGAAGAACAGGAACTTCTTCTTTACTCTGATTGACAGAATACGAATGTCGTTGTTAGGACGGTCGTTGCGGTCACGTTCCTGCGCAGCTATTTTATCTACAATTTCCTGGCCTTCTGTTACCTCGCCAAATACAGTGTAGTTACCGTCCAGGTGCGGTGTACCGCCCATGGTTTTGTATACTTCGCGCTGCTCGTTAGAGAACTTGCGGCCGGAGCGGGCTGTAAGCGCATCCAGCTCGGCATCGGTAAATTTTTTGCCGACAACAATGTAAAACTGCATAGCAGAACCGGCCTTTGTAGGGTTGTTATCCCTTGCCACACCAAATGCACCCTTCTTGTGGTAATTGAGGTCGTTGATCTCTGCAGGGACTGTGTATTTAAGTCCACCACCTCCAAGTGCCTGACCCGGCTTTGCAGTTTTAGAATCAGGATCGCCACCCTGTATCATAAACTCTGGTATTACACGATGAAACAACGTACTATCGTAGCTATGTTCGCGGGCCAATTTTACCATATTTGAAGTGTTCAGCGTGGTATTGTTGTACAACATACCTTTTATCTTACCCATGTCCGTTTCTATGGTCACCCTGTATTTTTGTGCTTGTGCATTCACTGCTACGGAAGCAAGTATAATGGCAGCGAGTAGTGGTTTTTTCATCGTTTTTGCAATTATTAAAAGTGTTTAAAAATTATTAGCTTTTTATGCAGAACTACACATAACCTGAGCTGCAAATGTAGCTGATTACGCAATGTAAAAATAAAAACTATTAAATGAGTATCCTCATGAAAATGCAATGCAAATATATGTAATATTGAAACCTGCTACCTGTGTAATTTGTCAAGCAGGCGCTTGCCGGATCTTTTCTTTGCAGGCACAGATGTTTTACTGGTATCGCTTTCGCTCTGTTTGTTCCTCATGAGCTTTAGTTTCACATTACCATCATCACCGTCTGTTGCCTGAAGATGTAACACAATCCCTTTCATCGCCCGCTCCTGCTTCAGGTCTTCATCTATGACCAGCTCATCTTTTTTAGGATTACGTAAAGGGATATCCATATCAATCAATGTTCCTTTTGACAAAGAATAAACACCCCTTACCTTTAGATTGATAGCACTTGACTCTATGAACATAGGCTCGATCACGATCTTATCTCCCTTTATCTCCAGCCTATTCTTCAGATCTTTGAAAGTGACGTCAGAGAGATTGCGATTGCGAAACACATATTTACCCACTCTCATAAGCGGTTCAAAATTCATGAGTGCACCATTTCTGAGGTCAAATGCAACTGAGCCATTGAATGATTTAGGCGAGATGTCTCCGTTGTCCTTTATGCTACCGGTCACATCTACTTTAGCAAATAAATTGCCCCGGATATTCTTATCGGTTATAGCAGTTTGGCCAAAGTTTGCAAAGGAATAAAAGAAGTCCTGTATGTGCACATTATCAATATCGGCAATCACATGGAAGCTATTTGTTGATCCTCGCTGGTCCATGGCACCACGCAGTACCACCCTGCCGCCGGAATTATTTACACTTATGTTGGTCAATGTGATGCCGGATTGTGCCAATTGAATATCGGCATTGAGCTTCTCTGCAGTGAAGGCTTTATACACAACCTTGTCTACATCAAGCAGCATATGGACACTGCTTGATGCAAGGACATTGTCTAGCTGTTGTGACATATGGGTTACTTTGCCCGCTGTTTTTGACTTGGCAGCCTCGCCAACAGATCCGGAACGGCGCGCAGTAAGGAATGTCCGGAATTCGCTTAGGTCTATGCGTGAGCTATGTATCCGCCAATCAAGCACAACCTTGGCAGGATCGTTGTAATAGAAGTTCATGAATTTAAGCATGCTGCCGTTCATCTCCAATACATTGGAACCGCTTTGCACTTTTACATTCCTTACAAATACATCACTACCCTCAAAGTCTATCAATGCACTCGTATTCACAAAGGAAAGATTACGCGGCAGGTAGGTCATGGATGCGCTGCTTACCTTAATCGTACCATACACGTACGATACAGTGGTGTCATCTGGCATTATGCCTCCTTTGTACAACAGGTTGAGTGCAACATTACCTGAGTTGAAAGCAAAAGTATTGCCGCCAATTATAGGGTTCAGTTGCCGCAGCGGAAAGTCTGAATGGAACCTGCCGTCTATAACCGGACGATTGAGATTGAATGCCCGGATAGTATCAGCGTTGAAAGGAATATCTTCATAGGTGCCTTTTAGTCCGTAGAGGACGACCACTGAGTTGTCATCTGTATGGCCGGCACCGGTATCTACGTGATTATAAAACCGACCTGAGAAATTACAGTTCTTTACTTTGCCGGCAGGTGTCACAAGCACGTTGTTTTTCACAACCCATGTTATATTCACAACCGGCGTATCCCTGAACTTCATATGGCCATCTATATTTGCATGAACAGCCAATGGGTTTTCAAGGTCTATTATGGCGAGTTTGTCTGCAACCCTGGCGGGCAGCAAGTGTTGTGCATTTTTGTACAGTATATCCTGTGCCGAAATATTCAGTACGAACGCAGTTGGTTTTTTTGAAAAGTCGAATTTGCCGCCAATAGTAAGTTTATCGGATCCCACGCTGATAGGCTGCTCAGCAACCGATAGTATGTCCCTGGTCTGATCGTAAGACATACTGATGCTCATTGAGAGTTCCTTACCCTTCATGTAGCTGCCTTTCTCTGTATTAAAAGAAAAGCTGTGCACAAAGGCTGATAGGTTCATCCCGGCTTTCCAGCCGGTAAGGTTGTAGTCGGTAAGCGACTCCATATCGTGTATGGCCAGGTGGAACAACTTGAATTTTACATTGTTCTCGAACGTAAAGTCCACGTTATGAAGGATCACGTGATTGATGCGCGGCCTATGCTGTTTTGACGATGTGTCGGCTACCTTCTTTTTAGCGAAAATATCGGCATTGGAATAGCCGGTGCTATCCGTGAACATGTATATTTTACCATTGTCTATTTCCACATTCATGATGCGGGGGGAGCGTCGTAATATGGAAAATGCATTGACCGCCACATATACGTCGCCTGCCTGAAGGAGATCGTGATGGTGCTGCGAATAAAGAGAATCCCGAAGGAGTACATTTTTTAACGAGACGGATATAGCGGGGAACCCACGGATCAATTCAGGCTTCATGTCTTCCACTGACAAAGAGCCATTCAATCCTTCATTAAGCTGCTCGGTGATCTGCTTGAGGAGTTCTTTCTTATTTATGTTGATGTATAACGCAATGCCAAGCCATAACAGCACAATAAACACGAAGGACCCGATCAATATTTTTAATCCCAGCTTTAACCAACGAGGCATAGGCGACTTTTTATAAATATAATTTCAATATTTTATTGAATATTGAAATATTTTAAAAAGCATGCCATTACACAAATGACTTATTTATAATGCCTTAAATAACTTTCTTTTCCTGGCAAAGTTCGATAAGTACCCCATTAGTAGTTTTGGGGTGGAGGAAGCAAACCAATTTATTATCGGCCCCGTTTTTAGGCGTTTCGTTGAGCAATTCAAAGCCAAGGGCACTGAGGCGTTTCATTTCAGCTTCTATATTTTCTACTTCAAAGGCAATGTGGTGGATGCCGGGTCCCTTCTTATCTATGAATTTTGATATGGGACTTTCTGGTTTTGTTGCCGCCAGCAGCTCAATTTTCGCATCGCCGGTGAGAAAAAACGCGGTGTTTACTCCCTCAGAATCAACAGTTTCCGTTTTATAACACGGTGTATTTAATAATTGTTCAAATAAAGGAATTGAGGCAGTTAACTCCTTTACAGCGATGCCCAAATGTTCTATTTTCAACATTTAACTTATAGTTTTTAGCGATGGTAACATATAAACCTACAATCAGCACAGCGGCTAAAGTAGCTAGTTTTGATGTAATTTTGTGCAAAAGTCCGTTTTTAGGAAAATTGTATGGAATTGAATTTGCCAATATATTTAGATAATAACGCTACCACTCCGATGGATCCGCGAGTGCTGGAGGCTATGCTGCCTTATTTCATTGAAAAATTTGGTAATGCGGCGAGCCGTAACCACTCTTTCGGATGGGTAGCAGAAGAAGCTGTAGATTATGCCCGTGAGCAGATAGCTAAACTGATAGGTGCTGACCCTAAGGAGATTATCCTGACATCTGGTGCTACTGAAGCCGATAACCTGGCGATAAAGGGTGTATATGAAATGTATGCAACCAAGGGTAATCACATCATTACCTGTACTACAGAACACAAAGCGGTACTTGATACCTGCAAGCATATAGAGAAATTAGGCGGTGCAGTAACCTACCTGGACGTGAAAGAAGACGGCCTGATAGATCTGGATCAGCTGGAAAAAGCTATAACTGATAAAACCATTCTTATTTGCATAATGTATGGTAATAATGAAACAGGTGTGATACAGGATGTGAAAGCCATCAGCAAGATAGCCCGCAAGCATGGTGTATTATTCTTTACGGATGCTACTCAGGCTGTGGGTAAGATACCAGTAGACGTAAATGCTGACGGTATAGACCTGATGGCTTTCAGCGCGCATAAAATGTACGGCCCTAAGGGTGTAGGTGCATTGTACGTTCGCCGTAAGAACCCACGTGTAAAAGTAACAAGCCAGATGGACGGCGGCGGCCACGAGCGTGGTATGCGCAGCGGTACGCTGAACGTTCCTTCTATAGTTGGTTTTGGCAAGGCATGCGAAATATGCATGAATGAAATGGAAAGCGAAGCAAAACGCCTGAGCAAAATGCGTGACCGCCTGGAAGCATCGCTGATGGAACTGGAAGAAACTTATGTGAACGGCAACCGTGAACACCGCCTGCCACACACAGCTAATATATCATTCAAGTACGTAGAAGGTGAGGGCCTGATGATGGGTTTTAACAAGAACATCGCTCTGTCAAGCGGATCTGCTTGTACATCTGCATCACTGGAACCATCTTATGTGCTGAAAGCACTGGGACTTGGTGATGACCTGGCACACAGCTCTCTCCGCTTTGGCCTAGGCCGTTTTACTACTGACGAGCAAATAGACTTTACCATAAAGGCGATCAAGGATACAGTGATCAAGCTGCGTGAAATGAGCCCGCTATGGGAAATGTTCAAAGAAGGTGTGGACATCAATGCAATTGAGTGGGCGCACCATTAACCCCCAACCCCTAAAGGGGAGGGATCATTAAACACTATAAAAATAAAATCATGGCATATTCAGATAAAGTTATCGACCATTACTCCAACCCTAAGAACGTTGGAACTCTTGATAAAGCAAAAACAAATGTAGGTACAGGGCTTGTAGGTGCACCTGAGTGCGGCGATGTAATGCGCCTGCAGATAGAAGTGGACGAAGCAAGTGGCCTGATCAGTGATGCGAAGTTCAAGACCTTCGGTTGCGGATCAGCGATCGCATCATCTTCTCTGGCAACAGAATGGCTGAAAGGAAAGACCGTAGACCAAGCTCTGGCAATAGACAACATGGACATAGTGGAAGAACTGAATCTGCCACCTGTGAAAATACATTGCTCTGTACTTGCAGAAGATGCAATAAAAGCGGCTATCAATGATTATCGTGTAAAGAACGGATTGCCTGAATTAGTAGCTGAAAAAAAGGCTCATTAATTTCGAGTATTGTGAAGCAGCAATTAACGTACCCACGGTATGGTGAATTGCTCAAATAAAATAATCAATGATCTACGTTAGTGATAAAGCAAAAGAAAAAGTAACCAAGCTGAAGCAAGACTCCGGCCTAGGTGACGATTATTTTCTTCGCGTAAGTGTAGTTGGCGGCGGTTGTTCGGGGCTTTCGTACAAGCTCGACTTTGACAATGAGGCGCAACCTAAGGACCAGGTGTTTGAAGACCAGGGAGTAAAAGTTGTTACTGATCTGAAGAGCTTTTTATACCTGTGCGATACAACGCTTGATTTTTCTGACGGGCTTAATGGTAAAGGATTTCATTTCAGCAATCCTAATGCCAGCAGAAGCTGTGGCTGCGGTGAAAGTTTTGCAGTATAATACTTAGCATATTCTTATAGTAAAGGCTATCCTGAACGGATAGCCTTTTTCTTTTAAAAGAGCCGCCTATTTTCAGTACTTGCTTTTATTAATTTATCCAGCCGGGTTTCTTTTGTTTTTTCCTGCTTTGCACCCATTACCCAATGGGTAGCTGTTTTTTTGTAGGATGGGGCCTGCGCCGAAAAGAATACCCATGCAGCTTTGTGTGCCTTGAATTGTTTTTCAAATGCCGAACTTAACGGCACCGCATCTTTCTCGAAGGAATATATCCCGGACTTTTCTTCTTTCCTTTTTGCAAAAGCAGCAAGACCTTCGGGCATCATCAATCCTTCTTTGGTGAGCTTTTCGACTTTAGCAATATTGACGGCGCTCCATATGCTGGTGGGTTTTCGCTTAGTGAAGCGTATGAAGTAACTTTCTTCATCTTTCGATCTGCGTACTCCATCTATCCACCCAAAGCATAGCGCTTCGTCTACCGACTGCGGCCATGTGACCGATGGCTTTCCACTACCCACTTTGTAATAACCCAGGAACAACTCTGTTTCTTTGTCATGATTTTTCATGAACCATTTTCGCAGGTCGCTTTGTTTGGCAAAAAATTTAGGCTCCATAAATGATAGCTACCTTATTTATTGATCGTCTTTTTCATTTCCTCCAGCATAGTTATGATCTTATCCAACTTTTCTATTTCAATGCTGTTTAATTTTTTCTGCAAGGCTTCAATCTCCTGTTTTGCATCAAGGTTGGTCTGGTAGTCTGCCTGTGCCTGCAACCGGTCACGTTCGCTCTGCCGGTTTTGCGCCATCATGATGATGGGTGCTGCATACGCCGCCTGCGTAGAGAACAAAAGATTGAGCAGGATAAACGGATAAACATCCCAGTGGTAGGCGAAGCCCAGAACATTTAACCCCATCCATATAACAACCAGAACGGTTTGTATAATAATGAATGACCACGACCCCATACCATTTGCAACAGCATCAGCCAGCCGCTGACCAAAGCCAAGGGATTCGGAATGTTCCTCATGCCATGTTTTTTTGCCTTCAAACTTCAATAGCTTTTTTTGTTTCCCCTTATTGCTCATAGCATCCTGTTTTCTTCTCAAACAAAAATAACAATTGCAAACTGATTATCCCTTGTTATTATGGTACGGGCAAGGAGTTGTATCTTGCAGCACTTAAATGAGCGAAACACCTTACAGATATTTTGGTATCAATAAGCCATACAATATGGTTTCGCAATTTGTGAGCTCGCACGATGTGGGGCTGCTTGGCGATCTGGATTTTGACTTTCCCGAAGGCACTCACGCCATTGGCAGACTGGATAATCATTCTGAAGGGCTGCTGATACTGACCACTAATAAGAAAGTAACACGATTGCTGTTTGAAAGCAAGGTGCCACATAAGCGAACCTATCTGGTGCAAGTGAAAGACGTGGTAAGTTCCGAAACGCTGGCCAAACTGCAAACAGGCGTAACAATAACTATTGCAGGCGGCTTAGCATATACAACACCCCCTTCTGATGTTACCATTGTAGAAAGACCAGAGGGACTGTTTGAAGGAGCTTTTAAGTACAGAACAGATATACCGCATACCTGGCTGCTGATCACACTTACAGAAGGCAAGTTTCACCAGGTAAGAAAAATGGTAAAGGCTGTACACCACAGATGCCAGCGACTGATACGTGTGTCCATAGAAGATATGCTGCTGGGCGACCTGCCGGCGGGGGCGGTGAAGGAATTTGAAGAAGCTGAATTTTTCAGGCAGCTGAAAATAGAAAACTATAAGTAATGGAAGAAATAGAAATAAGCCTTGACTCGCCTGACGGTGTAATTGATTGCAGGCTGGAACTACAAAAAACAGACGAAGCTTTATTCTACAGCGTGACTATACTTTATCCGAATGTGGTGAATGGGTATAGCAGGTCAGAAATATTCGTTTACAACATGCGTCAACAAGGGAATGCTTACGTTTTTGATATGAATGAAGACGGTGTACACCCTAAAGTACAAAAGCTGGAAGCGCAATTATCTCATGCCATCATGAACGCTAAATAGCCGAGGCTATTTAGCAATATCTATCCTTACCTTTTTGTTCTTTATCTTTTCGTTTTTGATCAGCTGCAGTGCATTGCCCACTTTGGACTTTCTTACCGCAACAAAGGAGAAGTAGTCTTTCACTTCTATAATACCGATATCTTCCTTCTTCAGTTCTCCTTTATTGCCAAGGAAGCCTACGATATCTATTTTGTTCACTTTGTCCTTCTTGCCCGCCGCAATGAACAGTGTAGACCATTTTGGTTTTTCGGGTAACTCAGAAGTTTCCGGTAAGATGATCTGTTCTGTTTCGTTTTTATCAATGTATGCGGGCAATGTTTCTTCGCCTGACAAAATGAGAATTGCAGTGCCGCTTGCGTCCATGCGGGCTGTTCGGCCATTGCGATGTGTATAGGCATCCTGTGTGAGCGGCAGGTGATAATGCACGATGTAGCGTATGCCGGGAATATCCAGCCCGCGCGCTGCGAGGTCTGTTGTTACCAGTACGTTCACTGTGCCGTTCCTGAACTTACATAAAGCGCTATCACGCTCCTGCTGTTCCAGAGCTCCATGATAGTATTCGTTGATGATCCCTTTCTGTGACAATAATGTACTGGTGCGTTCTACTGATTCGCGGTGATTGCAGAATACGATAGTTGACCGGTTGCCCAGATAACAGATAAGCCTGAATAAGGTATCCGATTTATCTTTTTCATCCGCCAGCACAGTTTTTATTGCCAAAACGTGCGCTTCTTTTTCTTCTGAAAGGAAACTAAGGTGTTTGGGATCTTTGAGTTTTATGAAGTCAGGGATCTCTATTGCTTCGGTAGCCGAAGTCAGCATTTTCTTTTTTACAGACGGAAGGGCGTTGACAATGAAAGCCACCTCTTCCTGGAAACCAAGTTCCAATGATTTATCGAATTCATCCAACACCAGGGTTTCAATGGCATCGACAGTGATACTGCCCCTGCGTATATGGTCGCATAGCCTGCCTGGGGTGCCCACGAGCACTGCAGGCGGCTGTACCAGGTTATTTTCTTCCGTTTCCCTGAGGTGCCCGCCATAACAACTGGTTATCTTCAGCCCGGTACGCATATTGCGGAATACCTGCTCTATCTGTTGTGCCAGTTCACGCGATGGTACTATGATCAGCGCCTGGGTGTCTTTGTTGTCTTTATCTATTGCTTCCAATATAGGGAGCAGGAAAGCCAGAGTTTTGCCGGACCCGGTTGCAGACAGTAACACTACATCACTATGCGTCTTATTTGCCGCCAGCGATGCAACCTGCATACTGTTAAGGGCATCTATTTTTAAATTGGCGAGGATGTCGTTGTGATCTATGTGCATATTGGTCCCGGGTATTTTTATTTATATATGGTGTAGGAAGGTGCAAAGGTACAACAAACGTAATTGGTCACTTTTTTCAGCATGAAACTCTGTCAGCAATGCATTTACCGGCTATATTTTGGTACTAAGCAAATTTGGGATAAATTGCACGCTCAGCAAGGGAGATCCTTATAATACATATATCAAAACCAATGATAAAAAAGCTTTTATTTTCTTTATTAGGCACTAAGAATTTTTTAAGGCTGCTTCATCGTGGTTTTCACTTCTCGTACAATGCCAATATGCTGAAGAATGATGTTGTGTATAAATATCATTACTTCAATCCGCATATGATACAGCAGGGTGACTATGTAATAGACATTGGCGCAAATCTGGGCTACTATACCGTTCTGTTTGCAAAGTGGGTGGGACAGACAGGGCATGTATATGCTGTAGAACCTGTAAAGGAATACTTTGATACAATAAAGTGGGGTACGCGCAACCTTGAAAATGTGACGCTGTACAATAATGCCCTTGGTGATGAAGAAAAAGAAGTAACGCTTACCACACCCGGCAGCTTTGGTTATCTGCGTACCGGACTTACACACGTCGCCACTGCAGAAGAACTAAAAAGCACCGACAAACAGTATACTTTCAAGGCGCAGATGAAGCAAGGCAGCAAGCTGTTTGCCGGCCTTAAGCGACTCGACTTCATAAAATGTGACGTGGAAGGCTATGAAGAGTATATACTGCCCGAGCTAAAGGATCTGATCGTGAAATATAAGCCTATCATACAGGTAGAAACATTTGGAGACCAGGCTCCTAAGGTGGAAACCTTTCTTACCGGCATTGGTTATAAGATATACGATATAGAAGAAGGTATTATGAAACCAAGAGAGGAATTGAAAGCCACTCAATACGGAGACCTCTACTTCATACATAAAGACAATAATGCAGTTATAGACCGGCTCAGGAAACAGGGCCTGGCAGCATAAAATGTCAGAAAACGCCACCAAACCACGGCTTTGTTATATCTTATAATGAATAGAAATTATTTAAAATGAGGACGCATTCCCTGTGTTCGTCATACAATTCCTCATTTGTCAGTATAAAAACACATAAATTCTAAGATTTATAAATTTATTTTAGTTTAAAATATTTACTAGCTTAGCGAAAACAGCTTTATGGCAGAAGGCCTTTTCCAACCATTACTAGTGACAACTCCCGAACCGGGACATAAACTAAAAGATGTGCTGACGCTGCAGCAAATGATAGCGCTGCTAAAAGAAGAAGAAGACTATTGGGAACCTGATCAGCTCAATACAAAGCTGATGATCACCCGTTTACGTAAAATATTTTATGATCAATGGGGATGGAACAGTGAACTGATAAGAGGTGCCAAAGACATAGAGAGCCGATATGATGTGGAAATACTTCCGACACCTACTGAGCACACGAAGCCTTTAAGACGTTATGTCAATAAATCCTATCAGCCTGTATACAGAAAGGTCGTATATACAAATCACGATAGAATATATGGCAGTTCGCGGGCCGGCGAAGTACCATTCATTTATCAAAACGATCACCAGGAGTTGTTGCTGCCTGATGGCTATTATTGTGATACGGCCCATGTGCTTGCCGGGCTTGATGCCTATAATTACAAAGAGCCGGTATCTCCGCTACCTCATTTCCTTTTCTTTCTGAAAGACCTGCTGCCACATGTGGATTCAAACGTGGACATAGTAACGTGGCTTGGTGATATAGCCAGTACGTCAGGTGATTTCATTTTCGACTATCTTAGAAACAAGAATAGACCGGTAATTATGTCGCAGGAGCAGACATACATCAATATTGACGCTCCGGGATCAGATATGCTGGGCGATGTAGACCCGTATATTATCTCGCAGCACTATGACGTTGGCTCGTCGAAAGGGATGAGATATACTGATATACTCCAGGACTATTATTTTAACCCGGCATCGGCACGCAACAAGCGAGTCTCTATTTTCTGCAATGCGGTAGGATTGAAAGGTTGGGATGGAAGCAATTTCAGCAATGAAGCTGAGTGGATGAAATACTATACAAAGCAACTTCGCGACAATATTACATTCCAGGTCTTCAGCCTGAGCGGTGAAAAAATATCAGCGTTCATACTGTTGCTGAAGATATGGTTCAACGGATATAAGAGCGTACTGAAAAAAGAACTGTTACTGGAAATTTGGCTAATAGCACTGAAAGAACAAATAAAAAAAGAACCTGCATAATGGAAGACAAAATATTGAACAGAAACCTGCGTTACCTCGTATTAGTAATGCTTGCGATGGTGTTTCTGCCGTATATCGGTGGCTATATTTATGTCCATGGCACTTTCCCGGAGGGTTATTTCCAGTTCCCGCCAATTACAGCAAAACAAAAGCCGTCTTTTAGTCCGATCGTCTTTTGCGCCGGAGCACTGCTGATGGCCGGCTTTATTACATTTTACCTTTTCCCAAGAGTTTTCGGGTTCAGAAAAGTTGACGTGCCTTTTAGTGGTATAAGTGAAGGAGGCCGGTCTGTACGTTTGCCATGGTGGTTTTGGGTTGGTAATTTATTGTGGGGTGTCACATTATTTGTGCTGTGGGGCCATTTCCCCGGCCCGGCACCCATCATACATTGGGCGGCCCTTTTTCTATTCTGGGGATTCTCATTGATGGTAGATGGCATTGTGTATAAGCGCACAGGAGGAGTTTCGCTGCTGACAAGCGCACCGAGGGAACTTATTGGCATTGGCACGGCCTCTATTTCGGGCTGGTTACTGTTTGAGTTCCTCAACTTCTTTGTAGATGACAACTGGTGTTATCCTTTTGGAGGACAAATGCCATTAAGCGAATTCGTGATGTATGCCGTAATCGCATCGTCCGGATTAATGCCGATGGCACTGGAATGGTACAGTTTCTTCAACGTATTCCCTAAGTTGAGATACAGATTCTCTTTCGGGCCGAAGATCGTATTTTCAAAAACATTAAAAATAGTGCTGCTCGTTTTATCGCTTACAGTAATGTTCCTGATTCCGTTTTTCCCGATGGTCATGTTCCCGGCATTATGGGTGGCACCGATGGTGATCCTCGCTTGCATGCTTAGCTTGCTGCAACGGTGGACGCCGTTTACAGGAATACGGGATGGCAATTGGGGACCACTGGCACTGAGCGCTCTTTCGTATGGTGTGCAAGGCATACTTTGTGAGTGCTGGAATTACTTCAGTGGCATACACAATCCGGATGGCTCAATTACTACTCACAATCCCGATTACTGGACATACAGCATTCCCTATATAGACAAGTACCATGTCTTTGAAATGCCGCTATTAGGGTTGATGGGCTATTTACCGTTTGGTGTATATTGTGCTGTGTGGTGGATCGCCTTTGCTTATTTATTGAATATACCTACCCAATTCTTTGATGACGGTAGTGAACCTTTGCCGACAACTAAATGATAAAAGCGCAGCATTTTTTCATCGTGTTTTTATTCCTGCTGCTGCAGGCAGGAACCACACATGCGCAAATAAACCATTGGGACGGGCGGCACGAATCTATGTCAATAGGGCCTGGGGTATCGTGGCTGGAAGATAAAGAGGGGCAGTTCACGATCGGGCAGGTAGTCAGATCCGGGGATTTCCGGCAATCGACACAGAACATTCTTAGCTTCGATGGTTCCAACTCCGTCTATTGGATAAAAATATCAATAGAAAATAATTCACGGGATTCCCTGTTGCTGGAACTGGCGCAGGCGAAACTACAGGAAGCTGATCTCTACTACAAGAACGACAGTGGTCAATGGAGTATGTACCGCGCAGGCTGCCGGACAATAATATCCCAAAGGCCGGTGCATCACCATTTC
>Ga0209023_10003351_pt1 | contig 19201 bp, 17 predicted proteins | sample LakOneMetagenome_FD_187468 | JGI IMG/M metagenome (GOLD analysis project Ga0209023, IMG submission 187468) | Freshwater and sediment microbial communities from Lake Erie, Canada (SPAdes) (version 2) | ecosystem: Environmental > Aquatic > Freshwater > Lentic | place: Lake Erie, Canada...
GGCCTGGAAGGGCGTGGCGAGAGCGTGTGGGTCGGCTTCTTCCTGCACGGCATTCTCGTCGACTTCGCCAAGCTTTGCGACAAGCGCGGCAAGCGCGACCTCGCCGCACGCTATCGCGACCGCGCCGACAAGCTGCGCGCGGCGCTCGACAAGTGCTGGCGCGGCGACCGCTATCTGCGCGCCTTCGCTGACAGCGGCAAGGAAGTCACGCCGATGAGCGCCATGGTGTCGTCATGGCCGGTGATTTCGGGCGCGGTCGATTTTTCACGCGGCGTAGAAAGCGTGGAAAAGGCGCTGGGCGTGCTCGAGCGTCCCGACCGTATCCTGCTCGTGCATCCGCACTACGACGAGCAGTCCGATCCCTTCCCCGGACGTTCGGCGGAATATCCGCCGGGTGTGCGCGAGAACGGCGGGCAATATTCGCACGGCGTCTCCTGGTTCGTGGACGCGCTGGTGCTGCTCGCCGAACAGGCGCAGGCCAAGGGCGACGCCAAGGAAGCCGCGCGGCTGTTTGCGCGCGCCTACAAGTGCTGGTTCGAAATCTCGCCGCTGTCGAAATATGCGACTCCAGACGCCGCCGAACGCTACGGCCTGCCGCCGCATCAGCAAGCCGCCGACGTCTACGAGGGCCCGGGCTACGAGGGGCGCGGCGGCTGGGCCTGGTACACGGGGTCTGCGGCGCGGATGATGATCGGCGCCTATGCGCTGCTCGGCCTGCAACTCGACAAGGGTGAATTTTCGTTGCGGGCGGATGCCTTCGATCCGAAGGGCGAGCTGCAATTGAAGAAGGTTGTTTACAAGGGCAAGATTTATACGGCGATCGGTGAAAAGCCTGCCGTCTGAACAGGTTGATGGCTCATTGTCGCCAGTATTCACGCGACCGAAACCCCACCCTCGTCGACGGACTGCTCGACTTGTGTTTGAGACGACGTAATATCCTGCCTCGGGGCATTATATTTTAAGTCGTTTCATGTTGCGTATTTATTGTGTGCTCATGGCGCTTTTCGCGCCGTCGGCTGCATGGGCCGGGGCCTTCATGCAGGCGCCGGAGCATGGGCAAGTCATTGCGGAGCTGGCGTTCTCCGAAGCCGGCCGCGCATACGACGCTTTCGGGCGCGCCGCCGCGATCCCGGCATGGCGCAAGTTCGAACTTTCCACCTATGCCGAATATGGGCTGACCGAACAGGTGACGCTGATCGGCGATCCCGCTTGGTTCACGTTCCGGGCGAAACCGCCGGGCGTCAGCCGAACGCGGCTGGGCGTCGCGGAGGCCGGCGCGCGTGTGAAGATCGTGGAATGGGGCGACAGCATCATTTCGGGGCAGGCGAGCGCGCGGCTCGCGCCCGCCGGCAGGGGCGCCGCGGAATATTCCGACATGCGCGACCGCGCGCAGATCGACGTACGGCTGCTCTACGGCCGCAAGATGGAAGTGCTGGGCCTTGGCGGCTATGTCGACCTGCAGATCGGGTTTCGCTCGCGCGGCGCGTTCGGCCATCAGTTCCGCTTCGACGCCACCTGGGCTGTGCGGCCGTTGGAGCGCACGACGCTGATGCTGCAATCCTTCACCGCGATCACGCCGGGCCGGCTCGGCGATCGTTTCATGCTGTCGCAGAAGCTGAAGGCGAGCGTGGTCTACGATCTGACAGACGCGCTGTCGGTGCAGCTTGGCGCGCAGGCGGCAATGCGCGGGGTGAATTCGGCGGCCGAACGTGGCATCGTCGGCGCCGTATGGTGGAAGTTCTGAGAAAGCGCCACGCTTGACTGCCGATCCCGCCGCCACCCTCGGCCTCATCCTCGCCGGCGGGCAGGGCCGTCGCATGGGCGGCGTCGACAAGGCGCTGCTGCCGCTGGTCGGGCGGCCGCTTGTCGCGCATGCCATCGCGCGTCTCGCGCCGCAATGTGGCGCACTGGCGCTCAACGCAAATGGCGATCCAGCGCGCTTCGCACAATTCGGCCTGCCGGTGCTTGCCGACGAAATCGCCGACGCGGGCCCGCTCGCCGGCGTTCTCGCGGGCCTGCGCCATGCGCGTGAAAACGGGTTCGCATTTCTCTGCACGCTGTCCGTCGATGTTCCCTTCGCGCCCGAAAATCTCGTCGCGCGTCTTCATGCTGCGCGCGGCGCCGCCGCGGCGACGATGGCGACTGCTGCGTCCGGCGGGCGGCGGCATCATGTGATCGCGCTGTGGCCTGTCGCGCTGGAGGCGGACCTCCGCCGCGCGCTGCAAGACGGACTGCGCAAGGCCGAGACCTTCGTGTCGCAACAGGCGCCGGCGCTCGCCGAATGGTCCGATGCGCCGCACGATCCGTTCTTCAACGTCAACAGGCCGGAAGATCTGGCGCGCGCGGAAGAAATCCTGCGCTCAGGCTGACGCGTTTTCCCGCGTGATCCCGCGCCACCAGTCCTGCAGCGCTGCGAGATCGGGCGCCAGCTGCGCATCGAGGCCCTGCGCGAAAGCGTTCCAGGCCTCGCCATAGCGCGCCGGCACGGCGATCAGCACGGCTTCGCCTTCCGCGACTGCGGCGCCGATCTCGGCGATCATGCCGGCGCCTTCCGTCTCCAGCCGGCCGAAGCGGTTGACGACCAGCAGGTCGGGCTTTTCGCTCCGCGCACGGTCGAGCATGCGCGCGGCGACCGCGATGGCTGCGGGATCGACCGCGCAGCCTGTCGCCTCTGCGCCGAGGTCCTGCATGATCGGCAGGGTTTCGCCCGTCGTCAGGTCGCGCACCTGCAGGTCGCGCTCGGCGCGGCCCGGCTGCTGCACCAGTCCGGCCACGCTCGCGCCAGCGCCGCGAAGGGCCTGGATGAAGGCGCGCATGACATCGTCGACCGGCGCATCGCGCTCGAAAATAATGGCCGCGAGACGGCTCGTATGTGCGGCTTCCGCAGTGCCCATGGCCTCTGCTAGTACAGGATCATGGACAATCAAGAAAGAACGGCCGCGTCATGCGTGTGATCGGCCTTGCGGGATGGAGCGGGGCGGGCAAGACCACGCTGATCGAAAAACTGATCCCGGAACTCAGGCGGCGCGGCTACAGCGTCTCCACGCTCAAACATGCGCATCACGCCTTCGACATGGACAGGCCGGGCAAGGATTCGCACAGGCATCGCGAGGCCGGCGCTGCCCAGGTGCTGGTCGCCTCCGCGCACCGTCTGGCGCTGCTGACCGAATTGCGCGACGGGGCGGAGCCGCGGCTCAGCGAGCTCCTGCCGATGTTCGCCGCCGTCGACATCGTGTTGATCGAGGGGTTTCGCTCGGACGCGCACGCGAAGATCGAAATCCATCGCGCGGAAAACGGCAAGCCGCTGCGCTATCCCGAGGACCGGCAGATCGTCGCGCTGGTCAGCGATCTTGCGCCGGCGCCCGCCGCCTTGCCGCATGCGCATCTCGACGATGTGGCCGGCGTGGCCGATCTCGTGCTCGCCCATGCGCAGCCGCTGGCGGACGTTCTGGCGCGGCTTGGAGCCTGAGCGTCGGTGGCCTGCTATTTGCGCAAGGCGCGAGCTTGTCGGTAGGCGCCAAATCCTGTTTTGATAGGCCATTCGAACCGAGGGATTTGTCTTGCCGCTTCGCCATTCATCGCGGGTCCTCCTTGCAGGCGCTGCGCTATCCCTGCTGACCGCTCCTGCCTTTGCAAATGATACGACGGCCGCGCTGACGGCTGGCGGGCTCGTGTTCGGCAAGACCAACGACATCGAGATGCGTTCGGAAGACCTGTCGATTTCCGAAAAGGAAGTCGTCGTGCGCTACCGCTTCTTCAATCGCGCGAGCGCCGACCAGACGGTCGTCGTCGCCTTTCCCATGCCCGACGTCGATTACAGCGACGCCAATAATATTTCCGTGCCGGATGACGAGGCCGACAATTTTCTCGGGTTTCGCACGAGCGTCGATGGCGTGGCGGTGAAGGCCGATGTCGAGCAGAAGGCGATCGTCGCGGGCAAGGATGTGGCGGCGCGGCTCAAGGCGCTGAACATTCCGCTCATGCCGCGCGCCAAGAAAACCCATGCCGCGCTCGATGCCCTGCCGAAGGACGTGCAGAAGAAGCTCGAGGCCGAGAAGATCGTGCGCGCCGAGGATTTCGACCAGGGCAAGGGGATGGAGCACCACATCGCGCCGGAATGGACGCTGAAGCAGAGCTATTTCTGGAAGCAGACATTCCCCGCCGGCCGCGAGATCGCGATCGAACATCGCTACAAGCCGAGCGTCGGCGGCACGGTGCAGACGTCGGTGCTCGACAAGGGCGCGGACGCCGCAACCAGGCGCGAATACCAGACGCGCTTCTGCGCGGACGCCGACTTCATCAAGAGCGTCGCGGCGATGACGCGCAAGAACAAGGGCGTTCCGCCGCCGGAATGGCGGCTGTCCTATGTGCTGACCACGGGCGCCAATTGGGCGGGGCCGATCGGCGACTACCGGTTGACGGTCGACAAGGGCCGGCCCGATGCGCTGGTCAGTTTCTGCGAGACGGGCGTGAAGAAGATCGGGCCGACGACATTCGAAGTGCGGCGGCAAAATTTCATTCCGACGCGCGACATCGACATCATGATCGTGCGTCTGGGCGAATGACGGGCGGGGGTTTTCCATGAAGCATCTGGTTCTGGGCGCGGGCGCGCTGGCGCTCGTCGGCCTTCTCTCATCCGGCGCGCTCGCGGCGCAGCGGCCGGCCTCCTGCACGCTGGTCGTGAAGGGCAAGAGTTACATCGAGGGCGAATGCCAGTTCGAGGCCGATCCCGACGGTTCGTTCCGCATCACGGGCAAGGATTACTTCGCCTATGTGAACATGATCCCCGGCACGAAGACGGCCGAAGCGTCGTGGAACGCCGATCCGAAGGCGACCCATGCGCATGCGACGCTTGGCACGCTGACGCGCAAGGGCGCGTGCTGGGAAAACGCCGATGCGAAAATCTGCGCGCGCGCGCTGACCGGCGCGAAAGCCGTCGCCGCTGTCGCCGCGCAGCCCAAGGGCGAGATGATCTATCCCGATTATCCCGGCGCCTCGCAATCCTGCATCGTCGCGCGCGGCGGCAAGTGGGTGGAGGGCGCGCAACTCGTGCTCGACAGATGCCCGGGCGGCCCGGGCGCCAACCGTTTTTTGCGCGCGGGCGAGGCGCTGCAGATCGACAAGGCGGACGGGCTTTGCGTCGGTGTCGCGCGCAGCGGGCCGAAGCCGCTCGCGGCCCTGCAGAAATGCGGCGATGCCGGTACGAAGTGGTCCTCCAGCACAAAGCCTACTGATGCGGCGAGCGTCCGCTCGGCGGACAATGAATGCTGGACCATTCCGAAGCTGCCCGACGACAAGGCGAAATTTCCGTTCGAGATAGTGGTGGCGCCCTGTGCGGCCAAGGCGGACGACCAGCTCAAGTTCTTCTTCGAGAAGTCCTGAGCGCGGCGTCGATCAGCGCATTGCATTCGGCAAGCTGCGCGCCGTCGCCGCCGCGATCGGGATGCAGCGCTCGCGCGGCTGTGCGGCGCAATTGATGCAATTTTCTCGCGTCGCGCCCGGCGTCTGTGATCGCGCGGCGCAGCGCGTGGATGTCGAGGCGATCTTCGCTGCACGCCGCATGTGCGGCATAGGCGCTGCGCGCATTTTGGTCGTCGGGCGCGGGCTGGGCCAGGCGATTGGCGGCATGTGTGGCGATCCCCATGGGCGCGCGGCGCCAGCCGCGCGTCTCGTTGTCGCGCGCTGCCTTTTCGATCGTCAGGAGAATGGACGTGAAACTCGACATACGCGACCCGCAAGCAATCGCGCCATCCTGCCGCGCGCTTTCATAAGAAAGCGTAGTTTCCGCAGCGTCAGCGCGGCGCCGGTCGAGGCGTCAGCGCGAAAAATGCGGTTGCTGTCACGAGCAGGGCTGCGCCGGACGCTATCGCATAGGCCGCAGCTGCGCCCTGCGCCGCCCACAAAAATCCGAAGCCTGAATTTCCGATCACGAGCGCCAGCGCGCTTGCGACGTTGAACAGGCCGAACGCGGTTCCGCGCAAAGTCTCCGGCGCGGTGTCCGCGACCAGTTTGGCGAACAGACCTTGCGACAGCGCCATATGCGCGCCCCAGAGCGCGACGCCGCAGAAAAACACGGGCAGCGACAGCGCAAACGCCAGGATGACTTCGGCGGCGCAGAGGATCGCGAGCGACGCGACGACCATGGTGCGCGGGGCCAGGCGATCTGACAGCCGCCCGGCGGGATAGGCGAACACGCCATAGACGATGCTCATGACGACGAGCACGAGCGGCGCCCATGCGGGATCGAGGCCGAAGCCGGTCGCGCGCAGCATGAGAAAGGCTTCCGCTACGCGCACGGCGGCCATTGCCGCGCCGAGCGCGACGACGATCCAGAACGCGCGTGACATCTGCCGCGCGGCTGCGCGCGACAGCGGAAATTCAGCGGCGCGCGGCGTCGCGCCGTCGTTGGGCACGAAGACGAGCAGCGTGCCGACGGACAGGAGCGCCGGGATGATGGCCAGTGCGAAGACGAGGCGGAAATTGTCGCCGCTCGCCAGCATCAGGCCAACGGCGGCAAGCGGGCCCACGACGCCGCCGATCGTATCCAGCGACTGGCGCAGGCCGAAGGCGGCGCCGCGCTGTTCGGGCGGCGTGAGATCGGCAATCAGCGCATCGCGCGGCGCGCCGCGTATGCCCTTGCCGAAACGGTCGACGATATGCGCGGCGACAACGAGCGCGGGGCCGACGGCGAGCGCGAAGACGGGTTTTGTCGCGGCCGCAAGCCCGTAGCCGATCAACGCGGGCAGCTTGCGGCGCCCGAGCCAGTCGGAAATCGCGCCGGAGAAAATCTTGACCGCGAGCGTCGTGGCTTCCGCAAGGCCTTCGATCACGCCGATGGCGGCGGCGGAGAGGCCGAGCACGGTGGTCAGATAGACGGGCAACAGCGCATGGACCGCCTCGGACGAGACATCCATGAACATGGAGGTGAAGCCGAGCGCCCAGATGGCGCGCGGAAGGCGGAGGCGCGTGGCTTGCGTATCATGCGACATCGCGGGTCCGAAGGCGCGGGGTCCAGCCTACAGCGTCCACATGCGCGCAACCGCCGCAGCGCGGATGGCGGAGGCGACTGTCACCGCGCCGCCTTGCGCGGTCGCGGCTGCCTGCAAGGCGGCTGCGACACGCGGGCCGGCCTCGGGCGCGGCGAGCGCGGCCGATGGATCGCCGGAGGCCAGCGCCTTCGAGACCGCGTCGCGCTCGTTGCGTGTGCCGCCGATGGCCAGCGCCAGTTGCAGGCCGAGCGCGGCGAGATCGTCGGGCGCATCGTGGCGCGCGAGGCGATAGGCGTTGACCAGCCGGTTGACGTTGCGCGGCGCGGGGCCGGCGAGCGTGGCGAGCGCGGTCAGCAGGCGCGTCTCGGGTTCGGCGAGCGGCAGGTCGAGCCGCGATGTCGTTTGCGGCGCGCGGTCGATGCGGCGCTGTGGCGCGCGGCCTGCGATCTGTTCGACAAAATTCGCCCAGCCCGGCGCCTCGACCTGGCCGAGCGCAAACGGCGTCTGCACCACGCGCGCAAGTGCGACGCCCGCGCCTTCGAGCCCGTCGAAATGGCGCGGATCGAAGGCGGTCACCAGCGCGAAGGCCGGGCGGGCGAGCGCGGAGGCGACATTCTGCAACAGGTTTAGTCCCTGTGCCGCCGGCAGGCGATCGAGCGAATCGATGGCGATGATGTAGCGCGACGGCGAAGCGCCGGCTTTCTCGCCATCGCCGGATGAAACGGAATCCAGCGCCGCGAAATAGGCGCGCGCCTCGGCCGTATGGCCGGGCGTGGCGCGCATGAAGGCTGGCGCCACGACGCCCGCGCCGCCGCCGCCTGCGCGCTTCTCGGCTTCGCTGGCGCGCTGGGCCAGCGCATCGGCCTCGCGCGACAGCGCGTCGACGCGTTGCGCGTGATGGGCGATCTGATGATCGAGATCGGTTTTTCGGGCTGCAATGTCGATGTCGAGCAGCTGCGCGCCGCGCCACAAGGGCTGCGCGAAACGCCAGGCGCGCCAGGCCAGCATGGCGAAACAGGCAAAGCCGATCAGTTGCGCGATCCGGCTGGCGGTGGCGAAAGCGCCGATATGCGCGACGATCCATGCGGCCACGCTCTTCATGCTGTCGCCGCCGGCCTGCAGCGGCGCGAGCCATGAGCGATCGATCGCCATGACGTTGAACAGCCACGAGAAGAAGAAGACGACCAGCCCGAGCACGACCAGTTTCTTCTGGCCCTGATAGGCCCAGAGCGCGCGCAGCGACGCGAGAAAGCGATCGCCTGTGCCGCCGGTTTCGGCCATCGTCTGCACCAGGCCCTTGTAGTCGGCGGTCGGATCGGCGCTCGCAAAGCCGAAGGCGCGCAGCGCGGGCTCGATCTTGGCCCGCGCGCCGCGCGCATAGGCGTCGATCTGCGAACCCGGCGTCTCGAACAGAACGGTTTCGGTCAGGCGCGCGCGGCGCGTCGCGACCTCGTCGCGCGCCGTGCGCTCGGCGGCAAGGCGCCGGCGCGCCTCATCGACATGGTCGGCCAGCGCGCGCGCGGTCTGGCGCGGATCGGCGGCGGCGTGGGCGGCTTCCTCGGCCGCGCGCTGGGCGACATGGGGATATTCGCGCGAGAGGCGCGCGTGCAGGCGCTCGGCGATGGCGGCTTCAGGCGCATCGGCGATGTCTGCGGCGTCCAGACGCAGCGTCACTAGGCGCGGCAGGAAGGGGCCGGAGGGATTGGCGAGCGCCGCGGTGGAAAGCAGGCTCGCGCCTTCCACGACATCTGCCAGCGCGTGGGTCTTGCCGGAGCCGGGGCCGCCGGTCAGCGCGAGCGACAGCGGGCCCTGCGCGGCGCGATGGGCGATGAGTTCCGACAGGCGCGCGAGCGGCGCGGCGCGGCCAAGCGCATCCGGGGCGTTGGCGGCGTCCGACACGAAAACGGGGCGGGGCGCTTCGGCGGGCGCGATCGGAGCGGGCGCGGGGTTCGCGCCGGGCGTGATCGCACGGGCGGGGACCGCGGGTTGCGCGGCGGCCTGCGGCGCGGGCGTCGCGGGCGCGGCAGCAACGGGAGCAGGGTTCTGGGGCTGGAGGGAGACGGGCGGCGCCGCGGCCGTGCGCGGCAGGCCGGGCGGCCCGCCACGCGGCGGCGGATAGACCGGACCTTCGCTGAAAGTCGGGGGGATACGCTCTTTCGGTTCGTCCGCCGGATCGCCGCCCACGCCCGTCTCCTTCGCAATCGCTCGAATCTTACGCGCTCAGGGGATGAATAGCATATGCGTCGATTTGAGGACGCTTTCGGCGCCCTGCAAAAATGCTTCCCTCGCGCGCCGCGCTTCTCTAAAAGCGGCGCAAATCCCATCCCTCGTTGCGAGACAGTCGAGCCCATGGCGCGCCAGTTCATCTATCACATGCAGGGTCTGACCAAGACCTATCCCACCGGCAAGAAGGTGCTGGATAACGTCCACCTGTCCTTCTACCCGGACGCCAAGATCGGCGTGCTGGGCGTCAACGGCTCGGGCAAGTCGACGCTGCTGCGCATCATGGCGGGCATCGACACGGAATTTCAGGGCGAAGGCTGGGTCGCGGAAGGCGCGCGCGTCGGCTACCTGCCGCAGGAGCCGCATCTGGAGCCGGAGCTCAATGTGCGCCAGAACGTCATGCTGGGCGTGGCCGACAAGCAGGCGATCCTCGATCGCTACAACGAGATTGCGGCGAACTACACCGAAGAGACCGCCGACGAGATGACCAATCTGCAGGACGAGATCGAGGCCAAGGGCCTGTGGGATCTCGACAGCCAGATCGACCAGGCGATGGATGCGCTGGGCTGCCCGCCCGACGAGGCCGACGTGACCACGCTGTCAGGCGGCGAGCGCCGCCGCGTGGCCTTGTGCCGCCTGCTGCTGGAACAGCCGGAACTGCTGCTGCTGGACGAACCGACCAACCATCTCGACGCCGAGACGGTGAACTGGCTGGAAGGCCATCTGCGCAATTATCCCGGCGCGATCCTGATCGTGACCCACGATCGCTACTTCCTGGACAATGTGACGGGCTGGATTCTCGAACTCGATCGCGGCCGCGGCATTCCCTACGAGGGCAATTACACCAAGTGGCTGCACCAGAAGCAGAAGCGGATGCAGCAGGAGCAGTCTGAAGACAAGGCGCGCGTCAAGGCGCTGGAAGCCGAGGCCGAGTGGATCGCGGCCTCGCCCAAGGCGCGCCAGTCCAAGAGCAAGGCGCGTATCCAGCGCTACGAGGAACTCGTCGCCAAGCAGGACGATCGCCAGCCGACGGTGGCGCAGATCGTCATTCCCGTGGCCGAGCGCCTCGGGCAGAACGTCATCGAGTTCAAGGGCCTGTCGAAATCGTTCGGCGACAAGATGCTGATCGACGATCTCTCGTTCAAGCTGCCGCCGGGCGGCATTGTCGGCGTGATCGGGCCGAACGGCGCGGGCAAGACGACGCTGTTCCGCATGATCACCGGCACGGAAAAGCCGGATTCCGGCACGATCGAGATCGGCGACAGCGTGGCGCTCGGCTATGTCGACCAGAGCCGCGACGCGCTCGATCCGGACCACAATGTCTGGGAGGAAATTTCCGAAGGCGCGGAGGTGATTTATCTCGGCAAGAAGGAAATCAACTCGCGCGCCTATACTGGCGCCTTCAATTTCAAGGGGCCGGACCAACAGAAGAAGGTCGGCCAGCTCTCAGGCGGCGAGCGCAACCGCGTGCATCTCGCCAAGATGTTGAAGAAGGGCGCCAACGTCCTGCTGCTCGACGAGCCGACCAACGATCTCGACGTCGAAACGCTGCGCGCGCTGGAAGACGCGCTGACGGATTACGCCGGCTGCGCCGTGATCATCTCGCATGATCGCTTCTTCCTGGACCGCATCGCCACGCACATGCTCGCCTTCGAGGGGGATTCGCATGTGGAGTGGTTCGAGGGCAATTTCGCGGACTACGAGGAAGACAAGAAGCGGCGGTTGGGCGTGGAATCGCTCACGCCGCATCGGATGAAGTACAAGAAGCTGACGCGGTGACGATCAGGGGCTGAGCAACTCGACTTCGGGGAAGTAGGTCGGGTATCGCCCTACATCCCTCGTGAGCAGGGGAATCGCGAGTGCGCTCGCGTGCGCGCCGATGAAGAAGTCCGGCAGGGCGCTCGCTCGCTTGCCGCCGTTCGTCCGATAGGCGCGAAAGGCTTGTGCCGCGCGAAAAGACGCGGCTCGGGAAATATCGAGATAGCGCAGTCCGAAGCGTTCGATTTCGGCATCGCAAGCCGCCTCGCTCGCAAAGCCCAGCGAGAATTCAGCATAGACGATGGCGTTGATGACGAGCGGTCCTCGACGCGACGCAGCGGTCAAAGCGTCGATCGACCTGTTCATCCAGACCGGATCGGCGCTTGCCACGTCGATCAGGATATTGGTGTCGACGAGGATCATTCCTCGCCGCGCGTCATCTGCATCGTCTCTTCTGTCGTCATCCCCCGAAATGGCTTGCGTCTGGCAATCGCCCTGAGCTTGCGGGCATATTCGTCTCCGGCGCCCGTACGGGGCGCGCGCTCGATCAACACAGTGCCGTCCGGCAGCGCGCGCGGAACGACGCGGTCGCCAGGGCAAATGCCTGTGGCCTCACGCACGGCCTTTGGCAGGGTGACCTGCCCCTTGACCGTCACGGTCGTCGCAGCAGTCTTCGGTTTTGTATTACTCATCGCGCAAAAGTATTACTTCTGGCATGTGAGGTCAATGTACGCGCCGCCGAGCGCTCGCCAGTCGCGTTCCAACCGCTTAATTGTAGCGCCAGTTTCTAAGGAGCCCCCATGCGCGCGATCCGCTGCCACGCCTACACCGGCCCGAAAGACCTCCGTCTCGAGGAGGTCCCCGACCCCGTTCCCGGCCCCGGCCAGGTGCTGATCGCGGTGGAGGCCTGCGGGCTTGGTTTCGTCGACGGGCTGCATGTGCAGGGCAAGTATCAGGTGAAGATCCCGCTGCCCTTCACGCCGGGCAGCGAGGCCGCCGGCCGGGTGATCGCGCTGGGCGAGGGCGCACCCGCCGATCTCATGGGCAGGCGGGTCGCGGGCTTCGTGATGGGCGGCGGGCTCGCCGAGAAAGCGCTGATGATGGCAAATTCCTGCGCCGTCGTTCCGGAAGATTTCGATCCGACGGCGGCGGCCGCCGCGCTGATCAATTGCGGCACGGCCATCTACGGGTTCGAGGATTGCGGCGCGCTGAAAGCGGGCGAGACCGTTCTGGTGCTGGGCGCCTCGGGCGGCGTCGGTATGGCGGCGATCGATGTTGCGCGCGGCATGGGGGCGACCGTCATCGCCGCCGCGTCGTCCGAGGACAAGCGGCAGGCGGCGGTTTCGCGCGGCGCGCACAAGGCGATCGACTATACGCGGGACGATTGGCGCACGGCGCTGGCGGAGTCGCTCGACGGCAAGGGGCTCGACGTCGTCTACGATCCCGTCGGCGGGGCATGGTCGGAAGCGGCGTTTCGCTCGCTCGCGCCCGGCGGACGGCATCTCGTCGTCGGTTTCGCCTCGGGCGAGATCGCGAAGCTGCCGCTCAACCTCGCGCTGCTGAAGCGGGCGTCGCTGGTTGGCGTCGACTGGGGCGGCCACATCCGCGCGCATGTGGCCGAAGGGCCGCGCATCACGCGCCGGCTGATGGAACTGGCGGCGGCGGGCAAGATCACGCCGCGCGCGGACAGCGTGCATCGTCTCGCCGAGGCGCCTGAGGTGATTGCCGCCATGCTGGCGCGAAAAATGATCGGCAAGCCGGTGATCCGGCCGCAGGGCTGAGCCGCTCATCCAGCGTTCATCTGGCCTGTGCGCTGATGCCGGTCCGGCGCAAGCCGAACTGGAGATACGCGCATGAAGAAACTCATCCTCGCCGCAACAGCGCTGGCTTTCCTGACCGGCGCCCCGGCCTTCGCCCAGACGGTCGCGCCCGCAGCCCAGCCCTCGGCCACGGCGCCCGCCCCGACCGCCGCAAAGCCCGCCAAGACGATGAAGGCCGAGAAGCCGCGCAGCGCGGCCTCGATGGAATGCTCCAAGCAGGCGGATGCGCAGAACAAGCACGGCAAGGAACGCAAGAAGTTCCGCAGCGACTGCATGAAGGCCGCAAAGGCCGGCGGCAAGAAGATGTAGCAGGCGGGTAGCCGGCATTCGGCGCGGGCGTCCGCCCGCGATTGCGGGCGCCCCAAAGCCTGAAGTCCACCACGGGCCTTCAAAGCTCGCGCTCCCGCTTGCAATCGTGCCTCGGATACGTATAAAGATATCTTTATATCTTTCAGTCGTACCCGAGCCATGCCGCTGACCGCCAAGCCCACCCAAGTCTCGCTCGACGCCGCCCTGACCGCTTTGGCGGCGGCAGGCGAGGAGACGCGGCTGCGCATTCTCGCGCTGATCGCCCAGACCGAACTGGCGGTTTCCGAGCTGGTCGCGATTCTCGGCCAGTCGCAGCCGCGCGTGTCCCGGCACCTGAAGCTGCTGGTGGAAGCTGGCCTCGCCCAGCGCCACCGCGAGGGCGCCTGGGCCTTCTTCCTGGCGGCGCAAAGCGGCCCCGGCGCCGAGATCGTGCGCGAGATCGCCGCGCGTCTCGACCCCAATGATCGCGCGCTGGCCGCCGACCGCGAACGCCTCGCCGAAATCCGCAAGCAGCGCACCGAACATGCCGCGCGGTATTTCGCGACCCACGCGAAGACCTGGGACCAGCTGCGCAAGATGCATGCGCCCGAGGCCGATGTGGAGCGCGCTGTGCGCGAGATCGCCGGCGACCTGCAGATCCAGCAATTGCTCGACTGCGGCACCGGCACGGGCCGGATGCTCGAACTTCTCAGCCCCTTCGCCGATCGCGCGATCGGCGTCGATCTGTCGCCGGCCATGCTGTCGGTCGCGCGCGCCAATCTCGACCGCGCGGGCGTGCGCAATGCGCAGCTGCGGCAGGGCGACATCTATGCGCTGCCGGTTGACCGCAATTCCTGCGACCTGACCATCCTGCATCAGGTGCTGCACTATCTCGACGATCCCGCGCGCGCGCTGCGCGAAGCCGCGCGCACGCTGAAACCGTCTGGACGCCTGATCGTCGTCGATTTCGCGCCGCATGCGGAAGAATATCTGCGCGAGCAGCACGCGCATCGCCGCCTCGGGTTTTCGCACGAGGAGATTTCGGGCCTGCTGTCCGACGCCGGACTCGACGTGATCGACCGCCGCGACCTCGCGCCGTCGCGCAACGCGAGCGGCAAGCTCACCGTTTCCATCTGGCTGGCGCAGGATCGCCGGCTTATCGCCGACAAGACGCCGCAAGGCGCGACGGAGTTCGCCTGACATGCTCGAAAAGATCGACGATCAAACGCGCACGAGCCGCACGCCGCACAAGCAGGCGCGCGTGTCGTTCGAGTTCTTTCCGCCGAAGACCGAGGAGATGGAGACGCAGCTCTGGGAAGCGATCGAGCGTCTCGCGCCGCTCGCGCCCGACTTCGTCTCGGTCACCTACGGCGCCGGCGGCTCGACGCGCGAGCGCACGCATTCGACCGTTGCGCGCATCGTGCGCGAGACGGCGATCAAGCCTGCCGCGCATCTGACCTGCGTGGCTGCGACGCGCGAAGAGATCGACGATGTCGTGCGCGCCTATCACGAGGCGGGCGTGCGGCATGTCGTGGCGCTGCGCGGTGATCCCTCGGGCGGCGTCGGTACGTCCTATGAGGCGCATCCGGGCGGTTATGCGACCTCGACCGATCTCGTGCGCGCGATCCGCCGGAACGGCGATTTCGAAGTGTCGGTTTCGGCTTATCCGGAAGGCCATCCCGAGAGTGCGTCTTTCGATCAGGACATCGATGCGCTGAAGGCGAAGATCGATGCGGGCGCGACGCGCGCCATCACGCAATTCTTCTTCGAGAACGATATCTACTTCCGTTATCTCGATCGCGTGCGGAAGGCCGGCATCGACATTCCGATCCTGCCGGGTCTGGTGGCGGTGCAGAATTTCAAGCAGACGGCGGGCTTTGCCAAGAAGACGGGCGCCAGCGTGCCGCAATGGCTGGCCGACCGTTTCGAGGGGCTCGAAAACGATCCCGCGACGCGCCGCCTGATCGCGGCCGCGGTGGCGGCCGAACAGGCGCTCGATCTGATGGATCACGGCGTCGAGAATTTCCACTTCTACACGATGAACCGCGCGGATCTCGTCTTTGCGACGTGCCATCTGCTGGGCGTTCGCGCGAAGGTGTCGGCGTGAGAGAAAATCACGCCGCGCATTCCCTCCCCTTTATGGGGAGGGTGGCGAGCGCGGCGAGCCGGGCGGGGTGGGAGTCGTGCTGCCGGGCTAACAAAGGATCGTAACCAGTCGCTTGGACCCCACCCGTCACGCTTTGCGTGACACCCTCCCCATAAAGGGGAGGGAGAATGCGGACAGATTCGCGACAAATGACGAAGAACAATGCGCCTCGTGCGCTTCGGAATGGACAGATGACCAAACTCACCGATCTCGCCCGCGAACGCATCCTTGTTCTCGACGGCGCCATGGGCACGATGATCCAGCAGTTGAAGCTGGACGAAGCCGATTTTCGCGGTGAACGATTTGCGGACTGGTCGCACGATCTGCGTGGCAACAACGATCTGCTGATCCTCACCAAGCCCGACGCGATCCGCGAGATTCATCTCGCCTATTTCCTGGCTGGCGCGGATATCTGCGCGACCAACACATTCTCTTCGACCACGATCGCGCAGGCCGACTATGGGCTGGAATCTGTCGCGCGCGAACTCAATCGTGAAGGCGCGCGTCTGGTGCGCGAGGCTGCGGCGCTCGCGGAAGCAAAGGACGGACGTCCGCGCTTCGTCGCCGGCGCGATGGGGCCGACCAACCGCACGGCCTCTATCTCGCCCGACGTCTCGAACCCCGGCTTTCGCGCGACCTCGTTCGATGATCTGCGCGAAGCCTACAAGGAGGCAGCTCTCGGCCTGATCGAAGGCGGCGCAGATATTCTGCTGGTCGAGACGATCTTCGATACGCTGAACGCAAAGGCCGCGATCTATGCGATCGAGGAGGCCTATGCCGAGGCTGGCAAGCGCCTGCCGATCATGATTTCCGGCACGATCACCGATCTCTCGGGCCGTACATTGAGCGGCCAGACCCCGCAGGCGTTCTGGAATTCGGTGGCGCATTCCAAGCCATTTTCGATCGGCCTCAACTGCGCGCTCGGCGCACGCGAAATGCGCGCGCATCTGGCGGAAATTTCGCGCGTCGCCGACACGCTGGTCTGCGCCTATCCGAACGCCGGCCTGCCCAACGAGTTCGGCCTCTACGACGAGAGCCCGGAATATATGGCCTCGCTGATCCGCGAATTCGCCGATAGCGGTCTGGTCAATATCGTCGGCGGCTGCTGCGGCACGACGCCTGATCACATCGCAGCGATCGCGCGCGCGGTGCAGGGCCTGACGCCGCGCGTCGTGCCTGAGATTGCGCCGCGCCTGCGCCTGTCCGGCCTTGAGCCGTTCGAACTTTCGCCCGACATCCGCTTCGTCAATGTCGGCGAGCGCACCAACGTCACGGGCTCCGCCAAGTTCCGCAAGCTGGTGACGGCGGGCGACTATGCCGCAGCGCTCGATGTCGCGCGCGACCAGGTGATCAACGGCGCGCAGATCATCGACGTCAACATGGACGAGGGCCTGCTCGATTCCAAAAAGGCGATGGTCGAATTTCTGAATCTCGTCGCCGCCGAACCCGACATTGCGCGCGTGCCCGTGATGGTCGATTCATCCAAGTTCGACGTTATCGAGGCGGGCCTGAAGTGCCTGCAGGGTAAAGCCGTCGTCAATTCGATTTCGATGAAGGAAGGCGTCGAGGCCTTCAAGGCGCAGGCCGAGATCGTGCGCCGCCACGGCGCGGCCGTCGTCGTCATGGCCTTCGACGAGATCGGCCAGGCCGACACGCAGGCGCGCAAGGTCGAAATCTGCACGCGCGCCTATAAGATTTTGACCGAAGAAGTCGGCCTGCCGCCGCAAGACATCATCTTCGATCCCAACATTTTCGCGGTGGCGACGGGCATCGAGGAACACGACAATTACGGCGTCGACTTCATCGAGGCCACGCGTGAAATTCGCGCGAAAATGCCGCTCGCGCATATTTCGGGCGGCGTGTCGAACCTGTCTTTCTCGTTCCGCGGCAACGAGCCCGTGCGCGAGGCCATGCATTCGGTGTTCCTGTATCACGCGATTTCGGCGGGCATGGACATGGGCATCGTCAATGCCGGCCAGCTTGCGGTCTACGAGAAGATCGACGCCGAATTGCGCGAGGCCTGCGAGGACGTGGTTCTCAACCGCCGCAAGGATGGCACCGAGCGCCTGCTGACGGTCGCGGAGAAATACCGCAACGTGAAGGGGCAAGTGCAGGTCCGCGACGAAAGCTGGCGTCTGGAGCCGGTCGACAAGCGGCTCGAACATGCGCTGGTCAACGGCATTACCGACTACATCGAGACCGACGTCGAGGAAGCACGCCTTGCCGCCAAGCGGCCGCTCGACGTGATCGAGGGGCCGCTGATGGCCGGCATGAACGTGGTCGGCGATCTCTTTGGCGCGGGCAAGATGTTCTTGCCGCAGGTCGTGAAATCCGCGCGCGTGATGAAGCAGGCGGTGGCCCACCTCATGCCCTTCATGGAGAAGGAAAAGGACCATCGCTCGACAGCCGGCAAGATCCTGATGGCGACCGTGAAGGGCGATGTGCACGACATCGGCAAAAACATCGTCGGCGTCGTTCTGGCCTGCAACAATTTCGAGATCATCGATCTCGGCGTGATGGTGCCGGCGCAGAAAATTCTCGATACGGCGAAGACCGAGAATGTCGACATCATCGGCCTGTCGGGCCTGATCACGCCGTCTCTCGACGAGATGTGCTTCGTCGCCAGCGAACTCGAGCGCGAGGGCTTCGACGTGCCGCTGCTGATCGGCGGCGCGACGACGAGCCGCGTGCATACGGCGGTGAAGATCCATCCGAACTACCAGCGTGGACAGGCAGTCTATGTCACCGACGCCAGCCGGGCCGTCGGCGTCGCGCAGGGTCTGATTTCGAAAGAGTCGCGGGGACCCTATATCGAGCAGGTGCGCGCGGAATATGCGCGCACGGCCGAGGCGCATCGGCGTTCGGAAGCCGACAAGCTGCGCACGCCTTTGGCGAAAGCGCGCGCCAATGCGCTGAAGACGGACTGGGTTGACTACACGCCGCCGAAGCCGACCTTCACCGGCATGCGCGTGTTCAGTTCCTACGATCTTGCGGAGCTTGCGACCTATATCGACTGGACGCCATTCTTCCAGACCTGGGAGCTGAAGGGCCGCTATCCCGCGATCCTCGACGATGAGAAGCAGGGCGAGGCCGCGCGCAGCCTGTTCGCGGATGCGCAGGAGATGGTGAAGAAGATCGTCGACGAGCGGTGGTTCAATCCACGCGCCGTCATCGGCTTCTGGCCGGCGAACGGTGTGGGCGACGATGTCGCTCTCTATTCCGGCGAGTCGCGCAGCGAGACAATCGCGACGCTGCACACCTTGCGCCAGCAGCTGACGCGCCGCGACGGGCGGCCGCATCTGGCGCTCGCGGACTTCATGGCGCCGCATGCGTCCGGCAAGGCCGACTACATCGGCGGCTTCGTGGTGACGGCGGGCATCGAGGAAGAAAAGATCGCCGAGCGTTTTTCACGCGCCAACGACGACTACCGCTCGATCATGGTGAAGGCGCTGGCCGACCGTTTCGCCGAGGCTTTCGCCGAGCGGATGCACGAGCGCGTGCGCAAGGAATTCTGGGCCTATGCGCCGGAAGAGAATTTCTCCCCGTCCGATCTGCTCGGCGAGACCTATCGCGGCATACGGCCCGCGCCGGGCTATCCCGCGCAGCCCGATCATACGGAGAAGGCTGTCCTGTTCGATCTGTTGCAGGCGGAAAAGCGCACGGGCGTGAAGCTGACCGAGAGCTACGCCATGTGGCCGGGCTCGTCCGTGTGCGGCCTCTATTTCTCGCACCCGGAAGCGCATTATTTCGGCGTCGCCAAGGTCGAGCGCGACCAGGTCGAGGATTATGCGCTGCGCAAGGGCATGGATATCGCGCAGGTCGAGCGCTGGCTGTCGCCGGTGCTAAATTATGATCCTGCGAGCTATGCGAAGGCTGCGGCGGAGTAGGGCGGTTTTCCTTCTCCCCGTATAGCGGGGAGAAGGTGGCGCGACGCGCCGACACGAAGTCGGCTGTTGCCGACTTCGGTCTGAGGATGA
>Ga0209023_10003352_pt1 | contig 19193 bp, 13 predicted proteins | sample LakOneMetagenome_FD_187468 | JGI IMG/M metagenome (GOLD analysis project Ga0209023, IMG submission 187468) | Freshwater and sediment microbial communities from Lake Erie, Canada (SPAdes) (version 2) | ecosystem: Environmental > Aquatic > Freshwater > Lentic | place: Lake Erie, Canada...
TGCAAACTCCACCATAACGATGAACCCGGTGGCCACCAGCGACGCCGCATTCCGGGGTGGGGCATGCCCCACCCCGGAATACACCATCGCCTACACCGGAAATTACACCACGAGCGCGGACGCTAACGAAATCCGCCAGGTCAGGAGTTTCGAGGAACTGGCGCATGTCATTTCCATCCGTTCGGCAACCTATCTGGCCGAGCAATTCCCGCTCTATTCCGAAGAGTTTGACGGGAATGATTTCTGTGCCACTCATCTGGTTGGCTATATCGACGGGGATCCGGCTGGCGCCGTTCGCATGCGGTATTTCGGGGATTTTGCCAAAGTCGAACGGCTGGCGGTGAAGCTCGAGTATCGCAAAAGCCGCCTTGCCTTCCAACTTGTAAAGGCAGCGGTTGCCCATGTTCGTCGCAAGGGCTTCACCCGCGTCTATGGGCATGCGAGCTCAGAAATTGCGCCGTTCTGGAAGCTGATGGGCGCCAGCGAAATGGAGAACCGCAAGCCATTTCGCTTCGCGAATATCGAATATCATGAGATGGGCGCGGAACTTGAACCCGATCCGCTCGCCATCAGATATGGCGCTGCGCCAATGGTGACAATCCGGCCCGAAGGGCTTTGGGACGAACCTGGTGCGCTGGATTGGTCAAATATTTTGTCCGATCCGATGCGCGCTGAACTCATGATTACCGGCAGTCGCCGGAGTGCGGCATGAAAATGCCGGGATGCAAGACAACCCTGTTCGAAGGACGAGCCGTTGCCCGGACTCTCCTTCGCGAGGCCCAAGCTCGTTCGGAGTATTTCGATGCCGACCTGATCGGCGATCCCGTGTGGGAGTTACTGCTCCACCTCTATGATGCCGAGGAATCTCGACGTGTTTGCGCGACGAATGACCTGCGCGCGGGAACGAGAATGTCGGCTGACACACTCATGCGCTGGATCAAGGTCCTCGAAAGGCGGGGGTTGGTGACGATCATCGCCGACGCCGAGCTGCATGATGATGGCCTGGTCAAACTGACACGAACAGCCCGCCACACAATGGAGGCCTATCTAACGAACATTTCGCAGCGCGATCCAGAACGTTTCTGAGCCGTTCTCGCAACTGTGGCGCACACAGCGACAATCTGTGTGCGCCACTTTTTTCAATATGGAAGCTCGCTTTCGCCCATAAGATAGAGATCGACGGCGCGGGCGCATTGCCGGCCTTCGCGGATTGCCCAGACAACCAGGCTCTGCCCGCGGCGCATATCGCCGCAAGCAAAAATGCCATCGACGTTGGTCGCATAGTCCGCGGTATTCGCCGAGACATTGCCGCGCGGATCGAGCGCCACTTCCGCCTGTTCGACAAAGCCCGCCTTGCGCGGCCCGATAAAGCCCATCGCGAGAAAGATCAGATCCGCCTTCAGCGTGAATTCGCTGCCGGGAATTTCGCGCATTTGGCCATCGGCCCATTCGATCCGCACGCATTCCAGCCCCTCGACCGTGCCGTTGGTGCCGATCACGCGTTTGGTCAGGATCGACCAGTCGCGCTCGCAGCCCTCTTCATGGCTCGTCGAGGTCCGTAGCTTCATTGGCCAATCCGGCCAGACCAGCGCCTTTTCCTCCTTGACCGGTGGTTTGGGCATGATTTCGATCTGGGTAACCGACGCCGCGCCCTGCCGGTTCGAGGTGCCGACGCAATCCGACCCCGTATCGCCGCCGCCAATGACGATGACATGCTTGCCGGTGGCCGTGATCGTGCCGCGTGGTGCGGCCCGCAGTTCATCGTCCCCCGCATTGCGCTTGTTCTGCTGGGTCAGGAATTCCATCGCCAGCCGGACGCCCGGCATCTCGTATCCCGGAATGTCGAGCGTGCGCGGCGCTTCGGCACCGCCCGACATGACGATCGCATCGAAATTCTCGCGGAGCGATTCAACCGAGACGTTCACCCCGACTTCGATGCTGGTGCGAAACTCGACGCCTTCGGCCTCCATCTGGACCAGGCGACGATTGATGAGGTGCTTCTCCATCTTGAAGTCGGGAATGCCGTAGCGCAGCAGCCCACCCATCCGGTCGCTCTTCTCGAACAGGGTGACGCGATGGCCGGCCCTTGCCAATTGCTGGGCGCACGCCATGCCCGCCGGGCCCGAGCCGACAACGGCGACCGATTTCCCGGTCATCCGCGCTGCCGGTTGCGGGACGATCCAGCCCTCCTGCCAGCCGCGATCGACAATTGCGCACTCGATCGACTTGATCGTCACCGGAGCATCGTCGATGTTCAGCGTGCAACTCGCTTCGCATGGCGCGGGGCAGATGCGGCCGGTGAATTCGGGGAAATTGTTGGTCGAATGCAACATTTCGAGCGCATTCTTCCAATCGCCTTCATAGACAAGATTGTTCCAGTCGGGGATCAGATTGTTCACCGGACAGCCATTGTGGCAATAGGGAATCCCGCAATTCATGCAGCGCGACGCCTGATCGCGGAGCGCCGGGTCCGGCATCGGGATGACGAACTCCCGATAGTTGTTCAGCCGCTCGACCGGGTCGGCATAGCCCCGATCACTGCGCTCGATTTCAAGAAAGCCCGTTGCCTTGCCCACAATTCACTCCCGCAAGATGATTATTCGGCTGCGACCGAGGCCGCGGCCAGGCGCTCGGCCTCGAGCTGCCTGAGCGCACGCGCGTAATCGCGCGGCATGATCTTGACGAAGCGCTTCAAGGCGCCATCCCAATCGTCGAGGATCGCCCGCGCGCGCTTGCTGCCGGTGTAGAGGTGGTGCCGCTCCAGCATGATCCGCAGCCGTTCCGCGCTGTGATAGAGCATGTCGCCCATTCCGCAGTCATGCACGTCGATCGCCCGCTGCGACGGGCGCCCCGTGCCTTCCTCGCCTTCCGGATCGGGCACGATCGGCTCGACATCGACCATCGTCGCGTTGCAGCGTTCGCGGAACCGTCCGTCCTCGTCATAGACATAGGCAACGCCACCCGACATGCCCGCCGCGAAATTGCGCCCGGTATTGCCAAGCACGACCACCACGCCGCCGGTCATATATTCGCAGCCATGATCGCCGGTGCCTTCGACGACCGCGACGGCGCCCGAATTGCGGACGGCGAAGCGTTCGCCCGCGACACCGTTGAAATAGGCTTCGCCCGCAATCGCGCCATAGAGTACGGTATTGCCGACAATGATGTTCTGGGTCGGCTCGCGCTTCACGTGCGACGGCTGCTTGACGATCACCCGCCCGCCAGAAAGCCCCTTGCCGACATAATCATTGGCATCGCCGGTCAGTTCGAGGGTGATGCCATGCGCAAGGAAGGCCGCAAAGCTCTGCCCGGCCACGCCGGTAAAGGCAATCTGGATGCTGTTGTTGGGGAGCCCTTCATGGCCATAGCGCCGCGCGACTTCGCCCGACAGCATCGCGCCCACCGTGCGGTTGACGTTCCTCACCTCGCGTTCGATCCGCACGGCCTCGCCGCGCTCCAGCGCCGGGGCGGCCGCGGCAATCAGATCGCGGTCGAGCGCCCTGTCGAGGCCATGATCCTGGCCCTCGGTCTGGTGAAGCAGGGCATCGTCGGGCAGTTTCACCTTGTGGAGGATTTTCGACAGGTCGATCCCTTCCGCCTTCCAGTGATCAACCGCCCTGCGCATGTCGATCCGGTCGACCCGGCCGATCATCTGGTCGAGCGTGCGGAAGCCCATTTCGGCCATGATGTGGCGCAATTCTTCGGCCACGAAGAAGAAATAATTGATGACATGCTCGGGCTGGCCGGTGAAGCGCTTGCGCAGGACCGGATCCTGCGTCGCAACGCCGACCGGACAGGTGTTCAGATGGCATTTGCGCATCATGATGCACCCGGCGGCGATGAGCGGGGCTGTAGCGAAACCGAATTCGTCGGCACCGAGCAAGGCGCCGATTGCGACATCGCGGCCCGTGCGCAGCCCGCCATCGACCTGCACCGCGATCCGCGAGCGAAGCCCGTTGAGTAGCAGCGTCTGCTGGGTCTCGGCCAGGCCGATTTCCCAGGGAGACCCGGCATGCGTGAGCGACGTCAGCGGCGATGCGCCGGTTCCCCCCTCATAGCCCGAAATCGTCACATGATCGGCGCGCGCCTTGGCAACGCCGGCGGCCACGGTGCCGACACCCACTTCGGAGACCAGCTTCACGGAAATGCGGGCGCCTGTGTTAACGTTCTTCAAATCGTGGATGAGCTGCGCCAGATCCTCGATCGAATAGATGTCGTGGTGCGGCGGCGGCGAGATCAGCCCGACACCCGGCGTCGAATGGCGGACGCGCGCAATATTCTTGTCGACCTTGTCGCCCGGAAGCTGGCCACCCTCGCCGGGTTTTGCCCCTTGCGCCATCTTGATCTGGATGTCGTCGGCATTGACGAGATATTCGGTCGTGACGCCGAAGCGCCCGCTCGCCACCTGCTTGATCGCCGAACGCATCGAATCGCCATTCGCGAGCGGTGTGAAGCGATCGGCTTCCTCTCCGCCCTCACCGGTATTCGATCGCGCGCCGATCCGGTTCATCGCAATCGCCAGTGTCGTATGCGCTTCGCGGCTGATCGAGCCGAAGCTCATCGCACCGGTCGCGAATCTCTTCACGATTTCGCTCGCCGGTTCGACTTCGCTGATGTCGAGCGGCGTTTCGGCCGCCTTCAATGCCATCAGCCCGCGAATGGTCAGAAGCCGTTCGCTCTGTTCGTTGATCGATCTGGCGAACTCGGCATAATTCTTCGGATCGTTGCCGCGGACGGCATGCTGGAGGTTCGCGACATTGGCCGGGGTCCAGGCATGTTCCTCGCCGCGGACGCGATAGCCATAGATGCCGCCGGCATCGAGCATGTTCCGGTAGATCGGATTGTTGCCATAGGCCGCAGCGTGGCGCCGGACAGTCTCTTCCGCAATTTGCCTCAGCCCGGCGCCTTCTATCGTCGTCGCGGTGCCGGTGAAATATTTGTCGATAAAGGCGGTCGAAAGCCCGATCGCGTCGAAAATCTGCGCACCGCAATAAGATTGGTAGGTCGAGATGCCCATCTTGGACATGACCTTGAGGATGCCCTTGCCGACCGCCTTGATATAGTTTTTCTGCACATCCTCGGCAGAGAGCGCCAGTTCGCGCCGCACGCGGATTTCCTCGAGCGTCTCGAACGCGACATAGGGATTGACCGCCTCCGCGCCATAGCCCGCAAGCACGCAGAAATGATGCACTTCGCGCGCTTCGCCGGTTTCGACGACCAAGCCGGTCTGCATGCGAAGGCCCTGGCGCACCAGGTGATGATGCACCGCCGCCGTCGCGAGCAAGGCAGGCATCGCAATCCGGTCCGAACTCTGGGCACGGTCCGAAAGGATGAGGATGTTGCGATCGGCCAGAACGGCTTCGGTCGCAGCCCAGCACATTTCCTTCAATGCCATTTCAAGGCCTGCGGCACCGCTTGCGGCATCCCAGGTCATGTCGATCGTCTCGGTGCGGAACGCGCCGTCGAGCGATTCCTCGACCGAACGGATCTTTTCGATATCGGCGTTGGTCAGGACCGGCTGATCGACCTCGAGCCGCTTGTGGGTTCCCGCCTCATGCCCCAGCAGGTTCGGCCGCGGCCCGATCATCGAGACCAGCGACATCACCAGTTCCTCGCGGATCGGATCGATCGGCGGGTTGGTAACCTGCGCGAAATTCTGCTTGAAATAATCGTAGAGCAACCGCGGCCGCGCCGAGAGCACGGCTATGGGTGTATCCGTTCCCATCGAGCCGATCGGGTCCTCGCCGTTGGTTGCCATCGGCTCGAGGAATTTGGCAATGTCTTCCTGCGTGTAACCGAACGCCTGCTGGCGATCGAGCAGCGCGGTGGGATCGTTGGCAAGCGGCGCATTAGCCACATCGACATCGTCCAGGTCCTTGAGCTTATACTGTGCCGATTCCAGCCACCTGGCATAGGGTTCCGCCGCGGCAAGCTGCGCCTTGATTTCCTCATCCTCGATGATCCGGCCCTGCTCCATGTCGATCAGGAGCATCTTGCCGGGCTGGAGCCGCCATTTGCGGACGACATTGTCTTCCTTGACCGGAAGGACGCCCGATTCCGAGGCCATGATCACATGATCGTCATCGGTCACGCAGAAGCGCGCGGGCCTCAGGCCATTGCGGTCGAGCGTGGCGCCGATCTGGCGCCCGTCGGTGAAAGCGACCGCCGCCGGCCCGTCCCACGGCTCCATCAGCGCGGCATGATATTCGTAGAACGCCTTGCGCCCGGCATCCATCATCGGATTGCCCGCCCAAGCCTCCGGGATCAGCATCATGATCGCATGCGCCAGCGAATAGCCGCCAGCGAGCAGCAGTTCGAGCGCGTTGTCGAGACAGGCGGTGTCCGACTGGCCGTGCGGGATCAGCGGCCACATCTTGTCGAGATCGGGCCCGATCAGGTCCGACTCCATCGAGCGACGGCGCGCGTTCATCCAGTTCACATTGCCGCGCACCGTATTGATTTCGCCATTATGCGCGATGAAGCGATAGGGGTGCGCCAGCTTCCACGACGGAAAAGTGTTGGTCGAAAAGCGCTGATGGACCAGCGCGAGCGCCGATTGGGTGAGCGGATTGCGCAGATCCTCATAGAAACTGCCAACCTGCCCGGCGAGCAGCAACCCCTTGTAGACAAGCGTCCGCGACGAAAAGGACGGCATGTAGAGCTCGGTCAGTCCCGGCAATCCGTGCTTTTCGGCAAGCGCGGCCAGCGGGTTTTGGGCCTGCTTCCTGAGCGCCAGCAATTTGCGTTCAAAGGCATCCTGATCGGGAGTTGCAGCGCCGCGCCCGACAATGGCCTGGCGAATCACCGGCATCTGTTCGAGAACCGCCTTGCCAAGCCCCTGCGGATCGACAGGAACATCGCGCCAGCCAATCAGCGTCTGGCCTTCCTTGGCAATGAAACCCTCAAGATGGGCGGTGGCGAAATCGCGCGCCGCTTCATCGCGCGGCAGGAAGCACATCGCGACCGCATAATCTCCGCTCGCCGGCAAGGTGAGCCCCTCTCCGGCCGCCCAGTCCCGCAGCAAGGCATCGGGAATCTGGATGAGAATACCCGCTCCATCGCCGAGCAGCGGGTCCGCCCCGACCGCGCCGCGATGATCGATATTGAGCAGAATTTCGAGGCCGCGGCTGACGGTCTCGTGGGTTTTGACACCCTTGATATGCGCAACAAAGCCGACGCCGCACGCGTCGTGCTCGTGGCGTGAATCATATAAACCCTGCTTCGGCGGATAACTCATCCGGCGTCCTGTCCCTCATCTGTGCATACGGAATTAAGATGCGCGGTAGACCGATACTCGCGCAATTTGAAGCCAATAATCTGCTCCGCTCGCAAAGAATCTTGCGAACGGATACAGCTCAGCTTTTCGTGCCTCCGCGCAGCGGCAGCCGATTTAATCGACGTCGATGCTGGGCGTGCCGATATTGGCGTGCGCGACGCCGCCATCCACGGTAATCGTATCGCCGACGACGTAGTTCCCCGCATTGCTTGCGAGATAGATGGCCGCCGCTGCCATATCCTCAGGGATACCGATCCGCTTGTTGGGGATGTTCTTCGCGACCGCTTCGCCATGATCGCGCGCCGCGCGGTTCATGTCCGAAGCGAAGGCGCCCGGCGCGATCGACGTCACGTTGATCTGGTCCTGGATCAGCCGCGCCGCCATCCGCCGCGTGAGATAGATCAGCGAGGATTTGGACGCGTGATAGCTATACGTATCCCAGGGGTTGAGCCGGATGCCGTCAATCGAGGTGATATTGATGACCTTGGCCGGCCGCTCCTGCGAGGCCGCAGCCTTCAGTTGCGGATAGAGCGCCTGGGTCAGGAAGAAAGGCGATTTGACGTTGAGGTCCATCACCTTGTCCCAGCCGATTTCAGGAAAATCCTCGAACGGCGCACCCCACGCGGCCCCGGCATTGTTGACGAGAATGTCGAGCTTCGGCTCTTTCGACGCGAAGGCCGCCGCAAGCGCCTTGCACCCCGCAACGCTGGAGACGTCCTGCGGCAGCGAATGGCAGTTCGGCCCGAGTTCGGCCGCGGTCGCATCGCAGACATCGGCCTTGCGAGAGGAGATATAGACCTTCGCTCCCTGGGCAATAAAGCCTTCGGCGATCATCCGTCCGATATTCTTGGAGCCGCCGGTGACGAGCGCAACGCGCCCTTCGAGCGAAAACAGTTTGCTGGTGTCCATGATCATCCGCCTCTCTTTATGGTTTCACGCGCCACGATCAGTTGCTGGATCTGGCTCGTCCCTTCGTAAATCCTGAAAATCCGCACATCACGGTAGAGCCGCTCGATCCCGTAATCGGCGACATAGCCCGCGCCGCCGAAAATCTGGACCGCACGGTCTGCCACGCGGCCGACCATTTCGGACGCAAAGAGCTTGGCCGCCGCGCATTCCAGGACGACATTTTCCCCCGCGTCGCGCTTCGCTGCCGTCTCAAGGACCAGCGCCTTGGCCGCCAGCAATTCGGTCTTCGAGTCGGCGATCATCGCCTGGACGAGCTGGAAATCGGCGATCGCCTGCCCGAACTGCTTGCGCTCGGTCGCATAGGCGACGGCATCGGCAACCAGCCGCTCGGCCACCCCAACGCACATTGCCGATATATGCAAACGCCCGCGATCGAGGACGCGCATCGCCACCTTGAAGCCCTCACCCTCCGCTCCCAGCATGTTTTCCGGGGGCACGGCGACCTCGTCGAAATTCACATCGCAGATATGCGCGCCCTGCTGGCCCATCTTCTTCTCATGCGCGCCGACGCTCAGCCCCGGCGAGTCAGCGGGAACGAGGAAGGCCGAAACGCCGCCTGCCCCGGGGCCGCCCGTGCGTGCCATCACGGTGAACAGGTGCGCCTTGTCAGCGTTGGTGATGTAACGCTTGCCGCCCGTCAGCTTCCACTGATTGCCGTCCCTGACCGCGCGGGTCCTGACGCCTGCGCCATCAGACCCGGCCTCGGGCTCGGTCAGCGCAAAGCTCGTGACGATCTCTCCGCTGGCGATGCCCGGCAGGAAGCGGGCCTTTTGCGCTTCGTTGCCGGCCATCACGAGCCCCTGGCTGCCGATCCCGACATTGGTGCCGAAGGCTGAGCGGAAAGCGGGAGACGTCTTGCCGAGTTCGAAAACGACGCGGACCTCTTCGGACATCGAAAGCCCGAGGCCCCCATAGTCTTCGGGGATCGTAAGCCCGAACAGTCCAAGCGCCTTCATTTCCTCGATCAGGTCATCGGGGATTTCATCGGTCTCCGCCACCTGCGCCTCAAGCGGGCGCAGCCGTTCGCTGACGAAACGCCGGATCGTGTCGATCAGCTGGTCGAAGGTTTCGGGGTCAAGGGCCATTTCTCGTCTCGATTCCCCTCCCGCTTGCGGGAGGGGTTAGGGGTGGGCATTTGCAAAGCGCGAGAGTGACTATTCCCACCCCCGCCCCCTCCCGCAAGCGGGAGGGGAGACTCAATATCCGTTCATCCTGGCCACACGGTCGGCATGGAACCAGCTGTCGCCGAAGAATTCGTTCAGCGCGCGATCGCGCTTCATGTAAAGGCCGATATCATATTCGTCGGTCATGCCGATGCCACCGTGCATCTGGACGCCTTCGCGGACCGCCAGATTACAGGACTTACCGGCCTTGGCCTTGGCCGCCGCGACGAACAGTTCGGCGCGCGGGTCATCATCGTCGAGCAGGTGCTGCGCCTTGATGACGATCGAGCGCGCACCTTCCATTTCGCCATATAGATGCGCGGCGCGGTGCTGAAGCGACTGGAATTCACCGATCACGCGGCCGAACTGTTTGCGCTGCTTGAGATAATCGAACGTCATGTCCATCGCCCCGCCGCCGACGCCGACCATTTCGGCCGACGCGCCCAGCCGCCCGGCATCGAGGAGCTTCGTCAGCGGGCCCCAGCCCGCATCGACTTCGCCCACGACCGCATCGGCGTCGACCTGCACGCCGTTGAACGTCACGCGGGCCGAAAGCGAAGAGTCGACCAGCCGGTCAACCTCCGCCGAGACACCCGCCGCATTCCTCGGCACGGCAAACAGGGTGATGCCGTTTTCTTCGCCAGCACTCCCGCCCGTCCGCGCTGCAACGAGCAACATGTCCGCAACATGGCCGTGCAGAACAAACTGCTTCTTGCCCGAGAGCTTGAAGCCGTTGCCCGAGCGTTCCGCGACCATTGCGGTCGAAGCCGGGCGATGTTTCGCGCCTTCGTCGATCGCCAGGGCAACAATTGCATCGCCCGAGACGATCCGGGGAAACCATTGCGCGCGAAGGTCGCTGCCACCCGCCTTCAGTGCCTCGACCGCAGCCACGGCCGTCGTCAGAAAGGGAGACGGCGTCAGATTGCGGCCGATTTCCTCAAGCACGATACCGGCTTCGACATGGCCAAGCCCGAGCCCGCCCTCTCCTTCGGGAATGAGAATTCCCGTGAAGCCCATTTCGGCGAACTGTTTCCACAAGTCCTTCGAAAAGCCGGTTGCATCCTTGCTGTCGCGCAGGGTGCGGAGATGTTTCACAGGCGCGTTATCGGCAAGGAACGGCGCAACCGTATCCTTGAGCATCGCCTGGTCGTCGGAAAGATAGAGTGCCATGTTTTTTCCTTATGCGCCCGGCATGTCGAGGATGCGCTTCGATACGACGTTGAGCATCACTTCACTCGTGCCACCTTCGATGCTGTTGGCCTTTGTTCTGAGCCAGGTGCGCGGCTTCGCGCCGCCCTTGGAGCGTTCGCTCTCCCATTCGAGCGCGTCGGAGCCGCCTGCAGCCATCACCAGTTCGTGGCGCTTCTTGTTCAATTCGGTGCCGACATATTTCATCAGGTTCGAATAGGCCGGGTGCGCACGCCCGGTCTTCCATTCGTCCATGAACCGCTCGGAATGCGCACGGAAAACGATCGTCTCGACATCGAACAGCGCCATTTCGGCGCGCAGCACCGGCTCATGCGCGGCCGCATCGGGGAAGGCGGCGCCAAGCGATGCCAGCCCTTCGCCGAGACCTCCACCCGAGATCATTTCGCGCTCATGGCCGAGCAGATATTTGGCAACGTCCCAGCCGCGGTTCAGTTCGCCGACGATCTGGTGCTTGGGCACTTTCACATTGTCGAAAAACGTCTCGCAGAACGGCGAATTGCCCGAGATCAGCAGGATCGGCTTGGTGGTGACGCCCGGCGTCGTCATGTCGAACAGCAGGAAGCTGATGCCCTGATATTTGTTGGTCTTGTCGGTACGGACGAGACAGAAGATCCAGTCCGCCTTGTCGGCATAGCTCGTCCAGATCTTCTGGCCGTTGACGATCCAGTGATCGCCCTTGTCCTCGCCAAATGTCTGCAAGCTGACAAGGTCTGACCCGGAACCCGGCTCCGAATAGCCCTGGCACCAGCGGATTTCACCACGCGCGATCTGAGGGAGGTAGTGGAGCTTCTGCTCCTCGCTGCCGAATTTGAGCAGCGCAGGCCCGAGCATCCAGATGCCGAACGACATGAGCGGCGAGCGGCAGCCGAGCTTTGCCATTTCGCCCCGCAGCGCCTTGGTTTCCTCGGCAGACAGCCCGCCGCCGCCATAGGCCTTGGGCCAGTCGGGCACGGTCCAGCCCTTTTCGGCCATGACCTCCAGCCACTTCTTCTGCGCTGGATTCTTGAACTTGAAGTTGCGCCCGCCCCAGCAGGCATCTTCCTCGTCACGCGCGGGTTGGCGCATTTCGGGCGGGCAGTTCGCCTCCAGCCAGGCGCGCGTCTGGCTCTGAAAAGCCTCAAGATCGCTCATTCGACAATCCTCCTTGTAATGCCGATTCTCTAGGGCCGTGGCTCTGCTTTACGCAAGCGTCAATTGATCGTGCGCCGTTGCCGTAGCGGCAAACGCGCACGCGTTGACCAAGCGCACGACCTGCCTAAGGTGAGTCGCAAACGGCGATTGGAGAGATCGATGAAATTTGCAGGAAAGACGGCTGTCGTGACCGGTGCGGCATCGGGTATGGGAAAGGCTACAGCAATCAAGCTGGCCGGCGAAGGCGCGACCGTTATCGCTGCCGATATCGACGAGGAAGGTGGCACCGAACTGGCCGCCATGTCGAACGGCAAGATCCTCTTCAAGAAGACCGATGTCTGCGACGTTGCCCAGATCAAGGCGCTGATGGATTTCGCCGCGGAGAAGACGGGCGGCATCGACATCGTCTTCAACAATGCAGGCGCCGTGGGCGCGCGCGAGAAGATCGACGAGATCGACGCCGACGGCTGGGACAGGACGATGAACCTGCTCCTGCGCTCAGTGGCGATGGGCATCCGCTATGCCGTGCCGCACATGATTGGGCGCGAAGGCGCGGCGATCGTCAACACGGCGAGCGTCGCCGGTCTCTCCGCCGGCATGTCCCCCACCGCCTATGCTGTCGCCAAGGCGGGCGTCATCCACCTGACCAAGATGGCGGCGGCCGATCTTGCCCGACATGATATCCGCGTCAACGCAATCTGCCCCGGCTTCATCAAGACGAACATCTTCGCCTCTGCGCTCGAGATTCCGAAGGAACAGCGCGAAATGGCCAACGCGATGATCGCCGAGGTCGCGGCGCAGGCGCAGCCGGTCAAGGGCGGCGGACAGCCGGACGATATCGCAAATGCGGTCGTCTTCCTGGCCGGCCCGGAATCGCGTTTCATGACCGGCACACACCTGCTTGTCGACGGTGGGCTGCTCACCGGCCCGCGGCATGCCTGGGATGAAAACGCACCCAGCATGTTCTCTTCGCTCGAAGCTTTCACGACGAGCGCACCGTGATGCGCGTTCCGGCTGCGGAACGCCTCCCCTTGCGGATCAAACTGGGCAACGGCTTCGGTTCGGTCGCCTATGGTGTAAAGGACAACGGCTTTTCGACGCTTCTCCTGCTCTTCTACAATCAGGTGATGGGGCTCGACGCGGGCACTGTGGGGCTGATCCTGCTGATAGCGCTTTTCCTCGATGCTATTGTCGATCCGCTGGTCGGCTATTGGAGCGACAAGACGCATTCGCGCTGGGGCAAGCGCCATCCCTGGATGTATGCCGCGATCCTGCCGATGGCTGCAAGCTGGATCATGCTGTGGCATCCGCCGAAACTCGCGGGAGATGTGCTTTATGCCTATCTGCTGCTTTGTGCCTTCCTGATGCGGGCGGCCGTCTCATGTTACGAAGTGCCGGCCTTGTCCGTGGTTCCGGCACTGACGGCGGATTATGACGAGCGCACCTCGATCACGCGCTGGCGCTTCCTGTTCGGCTGGGGCGGTGGCCTTGTGATGCTGACGCTGGCGTTCGGTGTGTTCCTGGTGCCCGAGCCGGGCTATCCCGTCGGCCAGCTCAACATGCACGGCTATGAACTTTATGCCTGGACCGGCGCGGGGCTCATGATCGTGGCGACGCTGGTTTCGGCACTTACCACGCACCGCCGCCTTGCCTACCTGCCCGACACGGCGCCAACCCATTTGCCGCTTGGCCAGACGCTCCGCCAGATAGGGAAGATCCTGTCGAACCGCGCCTATCTCGTCCTGATCCTGAGCTCGGTCTTTGCCTTTGCCAACCAGGGGATGACCTTTTCGGCAACCACCTATGCGATGACCTATTTCTGGGAAATGCCGCAGGCGGGGTTCATTGCCTATTCGGTGACGCTGTTCATCGGAGTGATCGGCGCTTTCCTGCTGGTCGGCGCGCTTCAGGCGCATATGGAAAAGCGGACCGGCGCGATCCTGGCGAGCGCCATCTCGTTGGCGGTGGCGGTCATCCCCTATTCGATGCGGCTTGGCGGCCTGTTCCCCGAAAACGGCAGCCCCCTGCTGATCCCGCTTCTCTTCACGCTTGTCACGATTTCAAACGCCTTTGCGGTCTGCGCCTTCATGCTGGCGCAGTCGATGGCTGCGGACGTGATCGAAGCCTCGCAGGCCGAAACCGGCGAACGGGCCGAGGGATTGTTCTTTTCGGGCTATTTCTTTGTGCAGAAGTGCGCCTCGGGGGTCGGCATCTTCCTGACCGGAACGATTGTCAGCCTTTCGGGCTTTCCCGACAAAGCGCGGCCGGGCGCGGTGGACAGCGCGGTGCTGCAATCCTTTGCCATCTATTTCCTGCTGGTGATGGTCAGCTTCGGCATTGCCAGCATCCTGATTCTCAGGCGTTTTCCCATCACCAGGGCCGATCACGCCCGGCGCCTGCACCAGCTTGCCGTAGCGGCGGCAAAATCGGGTGATTGAGGGACTGGAAATCCCCGCCCGATGCTGACATTGACGTAAAGGTAAATCGAGAGGACGACTCACATGGACTTCACGCTGAACGAACGCGAAACCTATTGGCGCGACCGCATCAAGAACCATATCGATCAATATGTCCGGCCCCGCGTGAAGGATTATCACGCCGAGCAGGCGACGGGCAGCCGTTGGAAAGTGCTCCAGGTGATCGAGGAGGAAAAGGCGCGCGCCAAGGCGGCCGGCCTTTGGAACCTGTTCATGCCGCCGCGCGGCGCCAATCCGCATGTCGACGAGACGGTCGAATTCGACGGTCCGCAGCTGACCAACATGGAATATGCGTTGTGCGCGGAAGAAATGGGCCGGGTTGGCATGGCCTCCGAAGTCTTCAACTGTTCCGCGCCCGACACGGGCAATATGGAAGTGTTCAACCGCTACGGAACGGCGGAGCAGAAGCGCACATGGATGGTTCCGCTGATGAACGGCGAGATCCGTTCGGCCTTTCTCATGACCGAACCCGCCGTTGCGTCTTCGGACGCCACCAACATCGAAACCCGAATTGTCCGCGACGGCGATGATTATGTCATCAACGGCCGCAAATGGTGGTCGAGCGGTGCGGGCGATCCGCGCTGCAAGGTCGCAATCGTGATGGGCAAGACCGATACCGGCGCCCAGCGTCACCAGCAGCAATCGCAGATCCTGATGCCGCTTGACGCGCCGGGGGTGAACATCCTGCGGCACCTGCCGGTCTTCGGCTATGACGACGCCCCGCACGGCCATATGGAAATCGAACTGAAGGACGTGCGCGTACCCGCCAGCAACATCCTTTACGGCGAGGGCCGCGGCTTCGAAATCGCGCAGGGCCGGCTCGGGCCGGGCCGCATCCACCATTGCATGCGGACGATCGGCGTTGCCGAAGAAGCGCTTGAAAAGATGTGCAGGCGGCTGACGACGCGCGTCGCCTTCGGCAAGACGATCGCGCAGCAGACCGTCTGGCACGAGCGTATCGCCCGTGCCCGTATCGACATCGATATGACGCGCCTGCTTTGCCTCAAGGCCGCGCACATGATGGACACGGTCGGCAACAAGGCATCCGCGTGCGAGATCGCGATGATCAAGGTCCAGGCCCCCGGCATGGCGCTGAAGATCATCGACGATGCCATCCAGGCGCATGGCGGCGGTGGCGTGTCCGAGGACTTCGGCCTGGCATCGGCCTGGGCGCACCAGCGCACGCTACGGCTGGCGGATGGCCCGGACGAAGTGCATGCCCGTGCGATTGCCCGGCTTGAACTCGGGAAATATGGCGAGGCAAGCCCCGCCAGCCTTTCAAGCGGCGATCTGGCGGTGACACGATGAAGGCAGCAGTCCTGATCCAGCCGGGCCAGCCGCTCCAGATTGAAGATGTCGTCATCTCCAAGCCGGGGCCGCATGAAGTGCTGATCCGCACGGCGGCGTGCGGGCTGTGCCATTCGGATTTGCACTTCATCGAAGGCACCTACCCTCACCCGCTTCCGGCGATCCCGGGCCATGAGGCCGCGGGCATCGTCGAGGCGGTGGGTAGCGAGGTCCGCACGGTGAAGGTCGGCGATGCCGTCGTTTCCTGCCTGTCGGCGTTCTGCGGGCATTGCGAATATTGCGTCACGGGCCGCATGTCGCTCTGCCTTGGCGGAGACACGCGCCGCGCGCCGACAGACGCGCCGCGCATCACCCGGCCTGACGGATCGACCGTCAACCAGATGCTTAACCTTTCGGCGTTCGCCGAACAGATGCTGATCCACGAACATGCCTGTGTGAAGATCAACCCCGAAATGCCGCTCGACCGCGCAGCCGTCATCGGCTGCGCCGTTACGACGGGCGCGGGCACGATCTTCAACGCCTGCAAGGTGACGCCGGGCGAGACGGTTGCGGTCGTCGGCTGCGGCGGCGTCGGGCTGGCGACGATCAACGCGGCAAAGATCGCGGGCGCCGGGCGGATCATTGCCGCCGACCCGATCCCCGAAAAGCGCGAGCTGGCGATCAAGCTCGGCGCGACCGATGTGATCGACGCGTCCGCCGATGGCGCGGCCGCAACCATAGTCGAGATGACCAAGGGCGGTGTCGATCACGCGATCGAAGCGGTGGGTCGCCCCGCCTCTGCCCAACTGGCGGTCAGCATCCTGCGACGCGGCGGCACGGCGACGATCCTTGGCATGATGCCCTTGACCGAAAAGGTCGGCCTTTCGGCGATGGACCTGCTCCAGAGCAAGAAGCTCCAGGGCGCGATCATGGGCGGCAACCGCTTCCCGGTCGATATTCCGCGGCTTGTGGACTTCTACATCCGCGGCTTGCTCGATCTGGACTCGATCATTGCCGAGCGGATCCCGCTTTCGGGCATCAATGAAGGGTTCGAAAAGATGAAGGGCGGCGCCAGCGCGCGGTCCGTCATCGTTTTCGATCAGTGAGGCACTGATGGCCACGACGCCGATGGATGCACAAAAGCTCTTCTCGGGCACGGTCGCGCCCGAAGGGACGGACATACTCGACGAAGCCCGGCTGACCGCCTGGATGGAAGCCAATGTCGCGGGCTTCAAGGGGCCGCTTCGGCAGGGCAAGTTTGCCGGAGGCCAGTCGAATCCCACCTACCGGATCGACTCGCCGTCGGGTTCCTATGTCCTTCGTCGCAAGCCGTTCGGGCAGCTGCTCCCCTCGGCCCATGCTGTCGATCGCGAATTCAAGGTGATCGCCGGACTCTACCCGACCGGTTTTCCCGTCGCGAAGCCCTATGGCCTGTGCACCGACGAAAATGTGATCGGAAGCTGGTTCTACATCATGGGCATGGTCGAAGGGCGGACGATCTGGGACGGCTCCATGCCCGACGCGAGCGGGCCAGAGGAGCGCCGCGCCACCTATAATGCGATGATCGATACGCTCGCGGCGCTGCACAAGGTCGATGTCGAAGCGGCGGGGCTTTCGGACTATGGAAAGCCCGGCAATTATTTCGGACGGCAGGTCGATCGCTGGACGAAACAGTACCGCCTCTCCGAGACCGAGACGATGCCGGAGATGGAAAAGCTCATCGAGTTCCTTCCGGCCACGCTTCCCGAACAGACGCGCACCAGCGTCGTCCATGGCGATTACCGCATCGACAACATGATCTTCGCGGCGAACGAGCCCAAGGTGCTGGCGGTACTCGATTGGGAGCTCGGGACGCTTGGAGATCCGCTTGCCGATTTCACCTATGTGGCGCTTGCCTGGGTGACGGAAAATGGCGGGCGATCGGGCGTGATGGACCTCGACCGCAAGGCGCTCGGCATTCCGGAGCTCGACGAAGTCGTGGAGCGCTATTGCGCCGCGACCGGACGCGATGGCGTGCCCGATCTCAACTGGTACTTTGCCTATAATTTCTTCAGGCTTGCCGGTATCATGCAGGGCATCAAGAAGCGCGTGATCGACGGCACGGCATCCTCGGCTCATGCCAAGAACATGTCCGAGCGCGTCAATCCGCTCGCCGAACGCGCCTGGAGCTTCGCTCAGGCCGCGGGCGCAAAATAGGCGCCACTGCGGCGCAACCAGGAGGAATGGATGTCTCTTTTCGACATGACCGGACAGGTCGCGATCATCACTGGATCCTCGCGCGGAATCGGCAGGGCGATTGCGGGCGAAATGGCGGCGCAAGGCGCGAAGGTCGTCATCTCGAGCCGCAAGGCGGAAGCCTGCGAGACGGCGGCTGCGGAACTCAACACGCTCCACGGCGCGGGGACGGCGATTGCGGTTCCGGCCAACATCTCATCGAAGGACGATCTCCAGAACCTCGTGAACGAAACGCGCCGCGCCTTCGGCAAGGTGACGACGCTGATCTGCAATGCCGCTTCGAACCCTTATTATGGCCCGTCGCTCGACATCAGCGATGACCAGTTCCGCAAGATTCTCGACAACAACATCCTCTCGAACCACTGGCTGATTTCGATGGCGGCGCCCGAGATGCTCGAACGCGGCGAAGGCTCGATCGTGATCATTTCGTCGATCGGCGGACTCAAGGGCTCGCCCATTCTTGGCGCCTATTGCATCTCGAAAGCGGCGGACATGCAGATGGCGCGCAATCTTGCCGTCGAATTCGGGCTGAAGGGCGTGCGGGTCAACTGCATCGCGCCGGGGCTGATCCGGACGGACATGGCCCGCGCGCTCTGGGAAAATCCCGATACGCTCAAGGTTTCGACCGCGGCGGCCTGCCTCAAGCGGATCGGCGAACCGCACGAGATCGCGGGCGCGGCGGTCTTTCTCGCCTCGAGAGCGGGCGCGTTTACAACCGGCCAGACCATCGTCTGCGATGGCGGCGCAACAATCAGCGGAGGTGCATGATGGGTGCTCTTGAGGGCAAGGTCGCAATCGTAACGGGGGCCGGCTCGGGCATCGGCCGCGCCAGCGCCAAGCGTTTTGCCGCCGAAGGCGCGAAGCTCGTGATCGGGGACAAGACCGAAGCGGTTTTCGAAACCGCCAAGGCCATCACCGACGCGGGCGGCACCGTCACGGCATTGCAGATCGACGCGGGAAGCGAAGCGGATGTCGCGAAACTCGTCGAGACCGCCAGATCGACCTATGGCGGGCTCGATGCCGCCTATGCCAATGCCGGCATCTCGGGCGGAATGGACGGCATATTCGATGCCAAGGCCGAAGACTTTGCCGAAATCCTGCGCGTCAACCTGATCGGTCCCTGGCTGATGATCAAGCACGCCGGCAAGTTGATGATGGATCAGGGCCGCGGCGGCTCGATCATCTGCACGGCCAGCGTCGCGGGCATTCGCTCGGGCGCTGGCGGGGCGCATTATTCAGCGTCGAAAGCGGGGGTGATCAATCTGGTGAAGACCTCCGCCCAGCAGCTTTCGGGAACGGGCGTGCGCGTCAACGCCATCTGCCCGGGGCTCATTGAAACGGGCATGACCGAGCGGGTGTTCGTCTACGCCCGCGAGAATGACAAGATGGACAAGGTCGGCCGCCTCAACCCGCTGCGCCGCGCGGGCCAGCCGAGCGAGAGATCGG
>Ga0209023_10003353_pt1 | contig 19193 bp, 24 predicted proteins | sample LakOneMetagenome_FD_187468 | JGI IMG/M metagenome (GOLD analysis project Ga0209023, IMG submission 187468) | Freshwater and sediment microbial communities from Lake Erie, Canada (SPAdes) (version 2) | ecosystem: Environmental > Aquatic > Freshwater > Lentic | place: Lake Erie, Canada...
TCCGGCGCGGAACGCAGCTGGCCCTCGAGCGTGTAGGTCCAGCCGTGGTAGCGGCAGCGCAGCGCCTTCGCACCGAGGCCGTCGCATTGCGCGATGGGTCCGGCGCGGTGCCGGCAGACGTTGTGGAACGCGCGGATGACATCGTCCGCGCCGCGCACCGCGATCACCGGCAATCCGCCGAGGTTCGCCACCACGTGGTCGCCGGCGCCGCGCAGTTGCGAGACGTGCGCGACCAGTTGCCAGGCGCGGTCGAAGATCGCGCGGCGGTCGATGCCGGCCATCGCGGGTTCGACGTAGAAGCGCGCGGGCAGGGCGGTGGCGGTAGCGGCGGGTTGCGGGGCGAGGTCGTCCATGGGGCGAGTATGGCGCGGAGCAGGCCTATCGTGGCGGGCGCCGAGGTTCCGGCACGCGATGCCGCTGCGATTTCGATCCGCATGGCGAAGAGGCCGCAAGCGCGGCCGGGGTTCAGCCGTGGGCGAGCGACCGCGCGGGTCGTTGCCGCACCAGCAAGACCATGCCGGCCATCGCCGCGAGCAAGGCCAGCGATGCGGCATAACGACTGAGCGCGAGACCGCCGTGGTCGACCGGCTTGTCGAGCAGGTCGCCGAGCACCGCGCCCAGCGGACGGGTCAGCACGAACGCGGCCCAGAACAGGGCGATCCTCGACGCCGTCGTCCACCGGTACAGCAGCCACAGCGCGAGGAGCAGTGTGCCGAACACCAATGCGCCGCCGGCATAGCCGAGCCCGAGGCTGTCCGCGGTCCAGTCGCCGAGCGCGGTGCCCAGCGTCTGCGAGCACATGATGGTGAGCCAGTAGAAGAATTCCGACTTGCCGCCCGAGACCGAACCGAGTTGCAGCGAACCGGTCGCGCGATGCCACGCGAAGAACGAGGCCATCAGCAGCGCGAACAGCAGCGACGCGCCGCCCGGATAACCGATGCCCAGCGAACGGTCGGCGAAATCAGCCATCGTCGTGCCGACGGTGGTGGCGCCGACCATCGCCAGCCAGTACAGGCCAGGACGGAACGTGGACGCGCGGATCTGCGCGGCGACCGCCGCCAGGAACAGCGCGCCGAAGATGGCGGTGCCGAGCAGGTAGCCGGCGTGCATCGACATGGTCACCGCGTCGCCGGCGGTTTCGCCGAGGGTGGTGGCCAGCACCTTGGTGATCCAGAACGCGAGCGTGGCTTCCGGTACCTTGCTCGTGGTCGCCATGCTCACGAACTTCGATCCGCGTCGTTCGCGGCCTGCGTACCGCGATGCAATGCCCGGCGCAGGGACAGCCGATGGATCGCCAGCGCGACGAACCAGCTGATCGCGAGCGTCCACAGGTCGTGCGAGAGGTAGTGCGCGCCGCGCAGCTGTTGCGCGATGCCGAGGATCGCGCCGGCGCCGATGCCGATCGCGAGCCCGCGATAGCGCCATGCGGGATGCACGCTGGCGAAGAAGAAATACAGCGCCACCCACGCATAGCCGGCGCTGGCCTGGCCCGCGGGGAAGCAGCCATTGGGCTTGATGCCCGGGGGCGCGCCCTGGAACAAAGTGAAGTAGGGATGCGGCCCGCCGTAGGGCGCGGCGCTCCACGGGCAATCCATCCCGGTCGTGTGCTTGAGCACGGAAACCAGGAGCGTCGACAGCGCGACCGACAGCAGCAGCACCAGCAGGGGGCGGCGCATGGGTTTCCAGCGCGCATCGAAGGTCGATCGCAAGGTCATCGCCAGCACGCCGAGCCATGCGAGCATGCTCACTGCCTTGCCGCCGGCATGCAGCACGCGGGTCAGCACGAAACTGTTCCGCAACGCCCAACGCCCGCCTTCCGCCGCGTAGACATGGTCGGCGAGCCAGCGGTCCCCGCCGAGGGGAATGAGGCAAACCGTCGCCATGGCCAGCAGCGCGAGCGGCGCGAGTACCTGCCACGCGACCCAGCGCGGCACGCCGCCCACGAGGGACTCATCGTCATGGCGGGCATCGATGCCCGCCGGCGATGTTGCGGCGATGGTGTGTCTGCTCAAGGCGTGGCTGCGTGTGGCGAACGGGCGCATGCTCCGTTCCGTGGTGTCGGAGCACCGTCGGAAGCCCGGTTCGTCGGCATTGCAGGCCGGGCTTACACTGCCCCGATGCGAGGCAGGGAGCTTGGGCCGGTGCGATTGCTGGTGATCGAGGACAACCGGGAACTGGTCGCGAACCTGTTCCAGTACTTCGAGGCGCGTGGCCACGAGCTCGACGCCGCGCCCGACGGCGTGGTCGGCCTGCACCTGGCGACCAACCATGCCTACGACGCGATCGTGCTCGACTGGATGTTGCCGCGAATGGACGGCCCGGAAGTGCTGCGCAGGTTGCGCGGCGAACACGGGTCGGACGTGCCGGTGATCATCCTCACCGCGCGCGGGGAATTGCCGGACAAGGTCCACGGCCTGCGCTCGGGCGCGGACGATTACCTGGTCAAGCCGTTCGCATTGCTCGAACTGGAAGCGCGGCTGGACGCGTTGCTGGCGCGCTCCACCGCGCGTTCGCGCCGGCGCGTGCTGCAGGTGCACGACCTGCGCTTCGACCTCGACACGCACGAAGTGCGCCGCGGCGACGCGCCGCTGCACCTGTACCCGGCCTGCCGCAAATTGCTGGAAACGCTGATGCGCGCGAGTCCCGCGGCGGTCGGCCGCGAACAGCTCGAGCGCGCGCTGTGGGGCGACGACGCGCCGGACCGCGACATGCTGCGTTCGCACGTCTACGACCTGCGCCGGGTTATCGACGGGCCGTTCGAAGCCAAGCTGTTGCACACCATCCCGCGCGTCGGCTACCGGCTCGCCATCGCGGAAGAAGGCGATGGCGGCCAATAGGCGCAGCCTCAGCCTGCGCATCACCCTGTGGGTGGTGCTTTACATGCTGGTGTTGTCGGTGGCGGTGATCGCGCTCGGCAATTCGATCAACGAGCACGCCGAGCGCATGGTCTGGAAGTCCATGCTGCATTCGGAGATCGACCATTTCGACCGGCGTCGCGCCGACGACCCGACCTACCGCTGGCGCGACATCGAGGGCGCGTTGCTGTTCGGCTGGGGCAGCGGCAGGCCGATACCGCCGGAACTCGCGCGCTACAAGCCGGGCCTGCACGACGACGTGCGCTTCGAAGGACGCAACCATGTGCTGCTGGTACGCATGGTGGACGGCCAGCGCCAGGCGCTGATGATGGAAATCGGCGGGTTCGAACGGAACGAATTCAGGCTGTCCGCGGCCATGCTCTCGGGCGTGGTGCTGGTGCTCGTGCTGCTCGGCGCCGGGATGGGATGGGCGCTGCGGCGGCTGGTGCGCCCGCTCGCGGAGATGGCCGGCGACATCGGGCGCCTGCACCCGGACCATCCCGGGCAACGCATCGCGACCGCGGCGACCGCCAGTTCCGAAATGGTGGTGATCGCCAGCGCGCTCAACGACTATCTCGCGCGCAACGAACGCTACGTCGACCGCGAGCGCCAATTCGTCGCCACCAGCAGCCACGAGTTGCGCACGCCGATCGCGGTGATCGCCGGTGCGGCGGAACTCGCGCTCGACGACGGATCGATGCCCGACGCTGCCCGCCACCAGCTCGAACGGATCCTGCGCACCGCGCGCGGCGTGGAGCAGCTGATCGCGCTGTTGCTGGTGCTCGCGCGCGATCCGGCGCGCCTGTCCGCGATCAGCGGGACGTTCCGGCTCGACGCGATGCTGCCGGAGCTGGTCGAGGACCATCGCCACCTGTGCGCGGGCAAGGACCTCGAACTGGCGATCGCGCCTTCGCCGCCATGCACGCTGCACGCGCCCGCGGGCATCGTGCGCGCCGCGATCGGCAACCTGCTGCGCAACGCCATCGAGAACAGCGACCGCGGCACGATCACGCTCGCGCTGGGCGACGGCGGCGTGGTCTCCATCGAGGACCCGGGGCACGGCATGGCCCCGGAGGAAATCGGCGGGCTTTACGCGCGGATGGCGCGCGAGGGCGGCGTTGGCGACGCGCGCAGCGGCCACGGGATCGGGCTCGAGCTCATCGCGCGCCTGTGCGAGCACCTCGGCTGGGGGCTGCACATCGAGCCGCGCCCGCCGCAGGGCACGCGCGTCGTCCTCGACCTCGCCGCGGCGCTGGTGGAGGCGTGACGGCGCTCAGGACTTCTGCGATTCCTGGTAGCGCTCGAGGTAGTACTTGTATTCGTTCCAGAGGTGCGAATAACGCGGCTCGAACGTGCGCCGCAATTCGTACAGCATCGCGATCCGCGAATCGCGGCGCTGCAGCATCTCCTGCAGCAGCGCGATGTCGCCCGCGTCCAGGACGTGGCCTTCGGCGAACTCCGGCGGCAGGCCCGGTTCCACGTATTCGGTGTTGCGCCGCTTGATGTCCTCGGCGCCGTCGCGGTCGCGGGTGTAGTAGTAGATCGACCATGCGCGCCGGGCGAATCCCTCGGGCGCGCGGATGCGGTCGAAGGCATGCCACGACGTTTCCGATGTCTCGAAGACGAAGACCCGGTTGGCCATCGGCGCGAACGAGGCGACCATGCTGGCGTCGCCGTACACGTTCGGGTCCAGGTGGGCCTGGATGTTGCCGCCCCATTCCGGTCGCCACTCCGGGTTGAGGTAGAGCAGGAAGTTGAGGCGGCGGTGGGACAGGGTTTCCGGGTGGTAGTTGAAGTCGAGGTGCGGCGGCAGCATGGCGCCGTTGCGGCTTTCGCGGATGCCGGCGCCGAAGTAGGCCGGGTCGAACTCGTAGTCGCGGATACCGGTGATGCGCGACAGGTAATCCAGGAATTCCGGTTCGGCGCAGACCGCGTCGAGCTCGCGGAACGCCGGCGGGAAGGTCGCCGGTTCGCTGTTGGCGTAGTTGCGGCGCGGGCCTTCACTTTCGCCGGCGCAGAAGCGGTCGTATTCCGGCGTTCCCGAAGCGGGGAAGCCGGCGACGAGGCGCGCGATGAATTCCGGCCGGAAGAAACCGTCGATGCAGATGTGCGGGAACGGATACGCGCCCTGGAAGCGCTCGGCGAGCCGGGCGCATTCGCTTTCGTCGCGCACCGCGACGAGCTGGTTGAAGGACGACATGTCGCGCTCCTATCCGGGTTTCGTTGCCTGGCCCGCACGCGCCAGCACGAGGGTTCGGGCCGCCGGTTCCACCAGCCCGCGCTCGGCGAGCCATCGCCAGGCGGCCTCGGCGTCGCGTTCCACGTAGGCGCGCGCCGAACCGAGGCGGAAAGTGTAGCCCCAGGCATCCATGTCGGCGAAGACGCGTTCGCGGCCGACGCCGGGCAGTTCGTCGCCGAGCAGCGCCTGCAGCACGCACACCGCGTCCTCTTCCTCGATCGAATCGGTGGCGTCGGTATGCACCGCGGCGCGGCGTTCGGGCGTGAGCACGATCAGGTGCGCGGCTTCGTGCAGCAGCGAATGCACCGGCGTGTCGCTGCGCGCATGGACGGTGTCGCCGATGATGCCGGCTTCTGATTCGCCCCAGTAGCTGCCGGGAATCGGTTCGCCGTCGGCAACCCGCGCGAGCCCGAGGCCGTAGCGCGCGAGCAGGGCGGCAGCGTCGTCGAAGCGGACGTCCGACATGCGCAGGACTTCGCCGGGCGTTTCTCCTTCCCCTTCAAGGGGAAGGCCCGGACGGGGATGGTGTTCTTCCACGACGATCAACCCCATCCCCTCCCCGTGAAGGGAAGGGGTTCAGGCATCACGCCGCGCTCGCGCGCTCGTCCGGCAGCGTGACCGAGATGTCGAGGATGTCGTGCTCGCCTTCCTTGGCCACGTCCACCTTGACCGCGTCGGCGTCGATGTTGACGTACTTGCGGATCACCTCCAGCAGTTCCTGGCGCAGCAGCGGCAGGTAGTCGCGGCCACCGGCCAGGCTGCGTTCCTGGGCGATGATGATGCGCAGGCGGTCCTTGGCGATGGAGGCGGTGTTCTTCTTCGTGCCGAAGAGGAAATCGAACATTCCCATGCTCAACCCCCGAACAACTTGTTGAAGAAGCCCTTCTTTTCCACCGTGGTGAAGCGCATCGGACGTTCCTCCCCCAGTAGTCGCGCGACCGCGTCGTCGTAGGCCTGGCCTGCGCTGGATTCCATGTCCATGATCACCGGCTCGCCCTTGTTCGAGGCGTTGAGCACGTCGCCCGACTCGGGGATGACGCCGATGGTCTTGAGGCCGAGCACTTCCTCGACGTCCTTCACGCTCAGCATCTCGCCGTTCTCGACGCGCTGCGGGCTGTAGCGGGTGAGCAGCAAGAATTCCTTCACCCGTTCGCCGGCCTCGGCGCGCCGCGTCTTCGAGGCGAGCAGGCCGAGGATGCGGTCCGAGTCGCGCACGCTGGAGACCTCCGGGTTCACCACGACGACCGCCTGGTCGGCGAAGTACATGGCGAGGAACGCGCCCTTCTCGATGCCGGCGGGCGAATCGCAGACGACGTAGTCGAAGCCGTCGTCGGCCAGTTCCTTCAGCACCTTCTCCACGCCTTCCTTGTTCAGCGCGTCCTTGTCGCGGGTCTGCGACGCGGCGAGCACGAACAGGTTGTCGAAGCGCTTGTCCTTGATCAGCGACTGCTTCAGCGAAGCCTCGCCCTGGATGACGTTGACGAAGTCGTACACCACGCGGCGTTCGCAGCCCATGATCAGGTCGAGGTTGCGCAAGCCGACGTCGAAGTCGATGACCGCGACCTTCTTGCCGTGGCGGGCGAGTCCGCTCGCGAGCGAGGCGCTCGTGGTGGTCTTGCCGACGCCGCCCTTGCCGGACGTGACTACGATGATTTCTGCCAAAACACTTCTCCTTCGTGGTCGCTCATTCGAGCGCGTCGATCCTGAGTTCGTTGTCGTGGAGCGAGATCTGCACCGGCTTGCCGTGCAGTTCGCGCGGGATGTCGTCCAGCACCTTGTAGTGGCCGGCGATGGCGACGAGTTCGGCGCGGAACTCGCGGCAGAAGATGCGCGCCTGCTCGAAGCCCTGCGCGCCGGCGAGCGCCCGTCCGCGCAGCGCGCCGTAGATGTGGATGGAGCCGTCGGCGATGACCTCGGCGCCGGCGCCGACCGCGGCGAGCACGGTGAGGTCGCGGTTGTCGGCGTAGACCTGCTGGCCGGAGCGCACCGGCGCGGTCTGCACCAGGCCGGGTTGCGTCGAAACCGCGGTCGCGGGAATCGCCTTTGCAGGGGCGGGCTCGACCGCGACCGGTTGTGCAGGCGCAGTCGGGGCTGAAGCCCCGCCCACGGGTTCGTACTGCGCGCGGAACTTGGCCAGCAGCGGCAGGCCGAGCTGCACCGCGAGCTGCTCGTTGTCGCTGCTGCCGTACGCCAGCGCCACCGGGATCACGCCGGCATCGCGCAAGGCATCGACCAGCGCGCGCGCGTCGGCGAGCGCGGGCGTGCCGGGCAGGCCGCCGAAATCGACGATGACCGCGGCGCGCGAGAACAGCTTGGGCGCGCGGGCGACGCGGTCGCGCATTTCCTCCGCGAGCTTTGCGACATCGAGCGTGCGCACGCGCAGGTTGGCGATGCCGACCTGGCCGATCTTGAGTTCGCCCGCCTGTTCGTAGTTCGGGTTCGCGGCCACGTCAGTGCCCGATGGTGCCGGTGGCGGGAAGCTTGCCGCCGCCGGTGCGCGGCTGCGACACCCACGGCGCGTCCGGCAGGCGGTCGCCGTAGGTGTCGCGCACCCAGGCGTAGCTGCACAGTTCCTTCATCAGCATCGCCGCGCGCACGCCGGGCCCCTGTCCATCATGGGCCGGCATGACCCGCTGGCCGACCTCGCGGAAGCCGAAGCTGCCGTGGAACAGCAATGCCGGGTCGTTGTCCTGTCCCAGGAACACTTCGCAGGCCAGGTGCGGGTAGCGCAGTTCGGCATGGCTCTGTACGTCGGCGTAGAACGCGCGGCCGAGGCCGCCGCCGCGGCGGCGGCTGGCGACCACGATGCGGTCGATGTAGAGGAAGCGCGGGTAACGCTCGCGGAACCACGCGTAGTTGCCGCTGTCGTGGTCGGCGTCCGGGCCGAAGCCGACGAGGAAGCCGGCAAGGCTGCCGTCGCGTTCGGCGACACGGAAATATTCGGCGGAGCGGAAGAACCGGCGAAGGCGGTTCGCGTCGAGCGGAAGGATGGCGGGGCCGGCGGCGTTGTTGAGGGCGAGCACGGAATCCAGCTCGTGCTCGCGCACGTCGCGGACGACAATCGACATTCCTGACTCCGTTTTTCTGGCGGTCGCGGCCGTCGACGCGGCCGCCGCGGATTATCGCACGGCCATCCCCGCCGGGCGACCGGCGGCATGACTTCCGATGCACTCGGGCGCGACGGGCTTGCGCCTAAGATGGCGGCATGCTTGCGCGCCTGGACCATACCCGCCTGTTGCGCTTCGCCGGCCTGTTCACGTGGGCGCTGGTGGGGCTGCCGTTGCTGTACACGGCGCAATTCCCGCCGGAAGCGCTGGACGATTCGCAGCCGCCGACCATGGCTTGGCAGGGATGGGTCGCCTATGCCGCCTTCGGGGTGCTCTACCTGTGGCTGACCCGGACGATGGGCGGTCGCCGCACCCGCCTTGCCAATCACGCGCTGCTGCCGGTGTTCCTCGGCGCCGCGCTGGCGATGAGTTATTACAGCCTCAGCGGCCTCGGCAGCATCCTGCTCATGGTCGCCGCCTGCGTCCTGCCGTGGCTGCTGCCGGCGGGCATCGGCATGGCGCTGCTGGTTGCCAGCCAGTTCGCGCTGGCCCCGATTTTCGTGTTCGGGCAGCAATTCGGTTGGCCCGAGGCGATCCTGCAGTCGATGCTGTATGCCGGGTTTTCCGCATTCGTCTTCGTCACCAGCCTCGTCGCGCGGCAGCAATCGCAGGCGCGCGAGGACCAGCGCAGGCTGAACGCGGAACTGCGCGCCACCCGCGCATTGCTCGCGGAAAGCGCGCGGGTGAACGAGCGCACCCGCATCTCACGCGAACTGCACGATTTGCTCGGCCACCACCTGACCGCGCTCAGCCTCAACCTGGAGGTCGCGGGGCACCTCGTCGAGGGCGCTCCGCGCGAACACATCAACCAGGCGCACACGCTGGCGCGGTTGCTGCTGAGCGACGTGCGCGAGGCGGTCAGCCGCCTGCGCGACGACGACGCCATCGACATGGCCGCGACCCTGCTGCCGCTGGCCGACAACGTGCCCGGGCTGCGCATCGACATCCGCATGCCGGAGCCTTTCCTGCTCGACGACCCGGAGCGCGCGCACGTGTTGTTGCGCTGCACCCAGGAGATCATCACGAACTCGGTTCGCCACGCCCGCGCCACGACCCTGGAGCTCGATTACCGGGTCGAAGGCGGCGTGGTGCACATGCGCGCCCGCGACGACGGCCGGGGCGCGCAGGGCGCGGCGGCCATCGGCAACGGCCTGCGCGGCATCCGCGAGCGCCTCGACGGTTACGGCGGGCGGCTGGACATCGACCCGGCCCCAGTACGCGGATTCGCCCTCGACCTGTTCCTGCCGCTGCAATCCGCGGCCGAGGCGGTCGCAGCGATCCCGGCCGCACCGATCCGGCCGGTGGCGGCGTCCGGATGAACCTCACGCTGGACTGCAGGCACCCATTCCATCCTTTCCCGTTCCAGGAGGTTCCATGATCCGTGTCTTCCTCGTGGACGACCAGACGCTCGTCCGGCAAGGCATCCGTTCGCTGCTGGCGCTGGCCGAGGGCATCGAAGTGGTGGCCGAGGCCGGCGACGGGCGCCAGGCGGTCGAGCAGATCCCGCTGGTCCGCCCCGACGTGGTGCTGATGGACATGCGCATGCCGGCGATGTCGGGGCTGGAGGCGTTGCAGACGCTGGCGCGCATCCAGCAACTGCCGCCGACGATCATCCTCACCACCTTCGACGACGACCAACTGGTGTTGGCCGGGATCAAGGCCGGCGCCAAGGGCTACCTGCTCAAGGACGTATCGCTGGAACAACTGGTCGGCGCGATCGAAGCCGTGGCCGAAGGCGGTTCGCTGGTGCAGCCGGCGGTGACCCAGCGCCTGCTCTCCGGCCTCGAGCACATGCGCAACGAGTTCGTCAGCCTCGACCGCCCGGATCCGCTGACCGAGCGCGAGACCGAAATCCTGCGGCTGATGGCCGGCGGTTTCTCCAACAAGGAGATCGCCAATTCGCTGGGCGTGGCCGAAGGCACCATCAAGAACCATGTTTCGAACATCCTGAGCAAACTCGGCGTGCGCGACCGCACCCGCGCGGTGTTGAAGGCCTTCGAGCTGCAATTGGTCTAGCCCTCCCGCGCGGTCCGGCAGGCGCGTCCGCGCTTGGCCCGGAACGCCCTGCGTCGGCTCCCGTCCGGCAGCGCAAATTGCTAGGATTGCGGGTCTGCGCCCCCCGGTACGGCCGAGGTTCCTGGAGAATCCTGAATGACCCGTTTGATCGAGATCCTGATTTCGCTGGCGATCGTGGCCGTGCTGTTCGTGCTCGTCGGCCTGGTGCTTCCGTCCCACCGCCACCTGACCAAGGACATCGAGACGAATCGCAAGATGACGATCGTCTACGACACCCTGAACAGCCTGAAGCGGTTCAAGGACTGGAACGTGGTGCCGCTGCGCGATCCCCGCATGGCGTTGAAGCTGTCCGGTCCCGAATCCGGCAATGGCGCGCGCCTGGACTACGATTCGGACAAGCCGAACCCGGGCGAGGGCAGCTGGCAGATCGTCGCCAGCACGCCGGGCCAGGGCGTGACCTACGCGCTGGTCACTCCGGATCGCGGCAGCGACAAGAAGATGACCTTCAGGCTCGAGCCGACCGGTCGCGGCGGCCGCAACGTCAAGATCACCCAGACCTACGACGTCGATTACGGCTGGGACCTGTTCGGTCGCTACGCCGGCCTGTACGTCGGAAGCCATGTCGGCGACGACATGAAGCTCGGCCTCGAACGCCTGTCGAACATGCTGGCCTCGGTGCCGAACGTCGATTACAGCGGCATCCAGGGCATGTCCGACATCCGCGTCGCCGACGTGCCCGCGGCCAACCTTCTGGTCGTGAGCGCGGGTTCGATCGAGCGCGACGACGACAAGCTGCAGGCTTCGATGCGTTCCAACATGGAATGGATCAGCCGCAACCTGTCCGCCAATGGCCTAGCCACCGCCGGCCCGATGCGCATCATCACCAGCGAAATGGGCCGCGAGAACTACACCTTCGACGTGGCCGTGCCGGTGCGCAAGGGCAGTGCACCGACCGCCAAGCCGGACGACAAGTCCGACGCCGCGACCCCTGCCCCGGCTCCGGTCGTGGCCAGCACCGCGCCACTCACCGGCCTCAAGCTCACCGGTCCGGTGAAGTACGTGCAGATGCCGGCCGGACGCGCGGTGACCGCGACCTACGCCGGCTACTGGGCCGGCCTCGAGACCGTGCACAACGCCCTGCGCGCATGGGCGATGACGCAGGGCTACGAGCCGGTCGACCGTCCGTACGACGCCTACACGGGCGGCATCGACAATGCCTTCACCGAGAACGGCAAGTACGAGGCCTACTGGGGCCTGAAGTAATCGAAGCCATGCGTCTCCGTGCAACCGCTTCCACGAACGCCGCGCATGTCGCGGCGTTCGCTTTTGCGCAATCGGGAACCTCGAGCTGATGCGCCGCCTCGCCGCGTCCGGTGCGTGGCTCTGCGCCGTCGCCGTTGCGCTGTCGGCTTACGCCGCGCATGCGATCGAAGGCACGCAGCAGGCGCGGTTGCAGGCCGCGGCGCTGTTCGCATTCGGGCATGGACTCGCATTGATCGTGCTGGCGCCGCGCGCTTCATCGCGTGCATTGCGCATCGGCATCTCCGCATTGTTGCTCGGCGTGCTGCTGTTTTCCGGCAGCCTCGTGGTGGAAGCACTGCTTGGAATCCGGCCGCGCCTGGCGCCCTTCGGCGGCACGCTGCTGATCGCCGGCTGGCTGCTGCTCGGCGCAGCGATGCTGAAAAAGGAAAAATGACGATGCCCAGGCATGCGCGCGGGTTCGATACGGAAGCGGCGACGGAACATCTTTCGAAAGACCGCCGCTTCGCGCCATGGCTGAAGAAGCTGCCGGTGGTCGAAGCCGATCCGCGCTGGAAGAAGCCGTTCGATCCGGTCGATGCGCTGGCGCGCGCGATCCTGTACCAGCAGCTCAGCGGCAAGGCCGCGGCGACGATCGTCGGGCGGGTCGAAACCGCGATCGCCAGCGATCGTTTCCACTGCGACACGCTGTCGCGCTGCGACGACGCGGCGATCCGCGCCTGCGGCGTGTCCGGCAACAAGCTGCTGGCGTTGCGCGACCTCGCCGCGCGCGAACAGCGCGGCGAAATCCCGACGCTGCGGCAGATGGCGACGCTGGACAACGACGCGATCATCGCCGCGCTGGTGCCGATCCGCGGCATCGGCCGCTGGACGGTGGAGATGATGCTGATGTTCAGGCTCGGCCGCCCGGACGTGCTGCCGATCGACGACCTCGGCATCCGCAAGGGCGCGCAGGTGCTGGACAAGCTCGAGGAGATGCCGACGCCGAAGGAACTGCTGGCGCGCGGCGAGCGTTGGGCGCCGTTCCGCAGCTATGCCAGCCTGTACCTGTGGCGCATCGCCGATGCGGGCGTGCAGGCGAAGGTGCCGACCAAGCGGTCGCAGGATTGAACCCCGACCTGTCATCCTGAGCGCAGCGAAGGATCTGTTGTCCGCAGATTCCCAAAAGCAGGTCCTTCGGCTTCGCCTCAGGATGACTTTTCGGAAGCGATCAGGCGCCCTCGAATCGCCAATGCCACGGCTCGTACACGATGCCGTGCGGGTTGTCGCGCGGGTAGCTCATGGCGAAACCGAATCCGCCGGCGTTGTCGCGCAGCCATGCGAACGCCGGCGTGCGTTCGAACGATTCCTCGGCCGGCGGTTCGCCGGGCGTACCGATGTCGAGCGCGGTGCCGGCGTGGTGTTCGCTGAACCCGGGTGCGGCGTTGACCGCGAGGATGTCTTCGACGGTCAGTCCGCGCGCGAGCTTGCGTTCGAAGATACCGAGCTGGTAATCGTGGCTGCGGTAGCCGGAAATCGCCTCGAGCACCACGTCGTCGCGCAGCGCGGCCTCGCGCAGGTGCGTCCACGCGCGCGCCGCCGGCGCGAGCAGCCACAGCGGGCGGCGGTAGCGGTCGAAGCCGGCGAACGCCAGCCATTCGGGTTCGGGCACGAGTTCGAGACCGCTGCGTTCGGCATACGCTTCGGCATCGAGGCCAAGCGAGTCCAGCCGTTCGTGCAGGCGCGACAGCGGCAGCGTGGCGACATCGTGCCCGACGCCGGGGCGCCGTTCCTCGATGCGCGTGCGCGAGGCATCGAGTGCGTCGAGCGCCGCTTCGAGTCCGGGCTCGCGCTTGAGACGGGGCACCAATGGCAGCACCCCATCGTCCGAATCCACGGCGAGGTAGCGCCCGTCGCGCTTGCGCCGCAGCACGGTGTCCGCGCGTGATAGGGCGCGTGCGTCGTGGTTGCTGCGCGCGCGCAACAACGATGCCGGCCAGAGTTCGATCTCGGGCGTGTTGACCAGCCGCGATGCGGGGCGCCTGCGCATGCGCGCAGCTTAACGCGCCGGCGCAGCCAGTTCGCGCAGGCGTTCCAGCAACCGGTGCGGATCGCGCGGTTGCAGCAGCAGGTCGAAGCCGCGCGTCGTCGGCAGCCACAGCAGGCGTTCGCCGTCGCTGGCGGCGACGAAGGCCTTGTGCCAGTTGCGCAGGCGGAACCAGCCGCTGCGGAAACCGGGCAGGGCATAGCCATTGCTTTTCAGCAGCGGCTTGAGGTCCGGGTGTTCGTCGAGGCGGATGACGCGCGCCGCGTCGAGCCGCAGGTCGGCGAAGGCGAACCGCTGCCTGTAGAACGTGGTGACCACCTCGAGGCCGGCATCGTCGATCTGCAGGCGATGCCGCTTCAGCATGAACGCGAGGAACGCGGCGATGGCGCCGGTGACGACCGCCACCACCAGCATCGCGATCAGCGCATCGCCGCCGCGATTGCCGATTCCCCACAGCCACTCTCCGGCGGGAACGTGGCCCATCGCGACGCCGAACATGGTCGCCAGCACCGGCACGCCGACCGTGAGCGCGAACAACCACATGCGGCTGCGACCGCTGGCCGGGGACAGCTGCAGGGCGATGTCGTCGCTGCGTGCGTCGCGGGTCATCGTGGGTTCCCTCAGCGCGAACGCCAGCCCCAGATCGCCAAAGCGGCGGCCACGATGCAAGCGACCCATGATCCGGCGACCGGCAGCATCCATCCATCGATGACGATGGGGAAGCCGCTGGCCGCGCGCCAGCCCTGCAGCACGGCGACGATGGTGAAAACCAATACGGAAACGCGGGTGTAGTTGCGGGTGGAAGCGTTCATGGCGTTCTTCCTCTGAAGGTTCGCGGCAGGTTCAGTGCGCCTTGATCCAGGTCGCGACGTCGTCGATCAGCTGCGCGTCGACGTGGCCCGGCTGCATGTACTCGGCGAGGCTGCCTTCGCCCTCGCCGGCGATGCCCAGGTGGTTGAGCTTGTCGTACAGATTGAACGTGACCTTGGGATCGTCGTGGAACGCGGCTTTCCAGCCTTGCCAGTCGGCGTCGACCACCTGGATGTCGCGCGCGCCCTGCAATACCAGCATCGGCAGCGCGTCGGTTTCGGCTTCCTTCACCGGGTCGAGCGCATCGACGCTGCGCCAGTAGCCGACCGGAAATCCGAGCACGGTCTTCGTCGAAGGATCCGTCTTCGGGTCACGGGTGAGGCGCACCTGTTCGATCAGGTTGTCGATCGCCGCGCGCTCGGCATCGCTGGTCTTGCCATCGTCGAGTACCGCGAGTCGGCGGTTCTGCTCGATCACGATGTCGAGCAACGGACGCGAGGGCGCGGCCAGCAGCACCAGTCCGGCGACGTGGCCGGACCTGGCGGCGATGCGCGGCGCCATCATCCCGCCCTGGCTGTGGCCGAGCACGAACACGCGGTTCGGATCGACGCCGGGCGTCTTGCGCAGCGCGGCCACCGCGAGCGCGGCGTCGTTGGTGGTTTCGTCGTCGACGCTGAAGTCGCGGTTGGCGAAATCCTGCGGCCGCGCCTTGGTGCGCTTCTCGTAGCGCAGCACGGCGATGCCCTGCGCGGCGAGGCCGCGGGCGATGTCGAGGAAGGGCTTGTTCGCGCCGATGGTTTCGTCGCGGTCCTGCGGGCCGGAGCCGTGCACCAGCACCACGGCGGGGAAGGGACCTTCGCCATTGGGCATCGCCAGCGTGCCGGGAAGCGCGCGTTCGCCTTCGCCGACGCTGAAATCGGTTTCATGGAAGCTCGCATCGGCGGCGATCGCCGGCGCGGGCGCAACCGCCTGCGCCGGTTGCACCACGAAGCCGGCGACCTTGCCCTCGCCGTCGATGGCGAAGCTTGCCATCAGTTCGGCCTTCTCGTAATGCAGGGGAACCTTGACGATGGTCATGCCGTCTTTCGCGGAGACATCCGCATCGCCGCGACCACCGGGCTTGCCGGCTAGCGTCGGCAGCGATTCCCATACCGCCTTCAATTTGTCCTCCGGCACCGCGGCGGCCATCTGCGTGCTGAACAGGGATTCGACCTGCGCATACTCGCCTGCGTCCAGACGGTCCAGCGCCTGCCGGGCGAGGGAGGCGGGATCGGTGGCCTGGGCGCCCGCGGCCAGCGGAACCAGCATCGCCAACGCAAGCATCACCGGCTTCATCCGTTCATTCGACATCGTCTTCTCCTTCGGTTGCGGGCGATTTCAACCGCCCGGCCTTGCGCAGCGCCTCGCGCAGCGCGTATTCGATCTGCGCGTTGAGGCTACGCAATTCGTCATCGGCCCAGCGCTGCGCCGCCGCCAGGACCTCGGCGTTGATGCGCAGCGGATAGGCCTTTTTTTCCGCCATGTCGGCTCAGTACAACGTGCCGGCGTTGACGATCGGCTGGGTGGCGCGCTCGCCGCAGAGCACGACCAGCAGGTTGCTGACCATCTGCGCCTTGCGTTCCTCGTCCAGCTGCACCACGCCGTTCTTCTGCAGTTCGGCCAGCGCCATCTCGACCATGCCGACCGCGCCCGCGACGATCCGCGTGCGCGCGGCGATGATCGCGTTGGCCTGCTGGCGCTGCAGCATCGCCTGCGCGATTTCCGGCGCGTAGGCGAGGTGGCTGATGCGCGCGTCCAGCACCTGCACGCCGGCGTCGGCGAGGCGTTCGGCCAGTTCGTCCTTGAGGTGTTGCGAGATTTCCGTCGCGTGGCTGCGCAACGCGACCTGGCCTTCCTCGTGCTGGTCGTAGGGATAGCTGGTCGCCATCGTGCGCAGCGCGGATTCGGACTGGATGTGGACGAAGCTTTCGTAGTCGTCGACGTTGTAGACCGCCTCGGCCGAATCGACCACCTGCCAGACGATGACCGCGGCGATCTCGATCGGCGAGCCGTCGAGTTCGTTGACCTTGAGCTTGCCGCTCTCGAAGTTGCGCACGCGCTGGCTGACCTTGCGCTTGGCGTAGAAGGGGTTGTTCCAGCGCAGGCCGTTCTCGCGCACCGTGCCGACGTACTTGCCGAACAGGCTCAGCACCGCGGATTGGTTCGGCTGCACCGAATACAGGCCGAGCAGGCAGAAGCCGGCGACCAGCACCAGCGCGATGCCGACGGCGAGGCCGGCGACATGTCCGGACGCGGCATTGCCGGCGAACAGGTAAGCGCCCACCAGCACCAGGGCGACCAGGGCCAGCAACATCGGGATGCCGGACAGGGAGCGGATCGGGTTCTCTTTCATTTGCGTTCTCGCCGCCCGGGATGGGCGCGATAATATGATATCGAATTGATATCAGTTTTCAAGACCCGGGATCAGTCGCCGGTCGGATCGAGGTAGAAGATCGGCGCCGGCCGGAACTCGCCGCTGGCATACAACCCGGCGCCGTTCGCCGACCAGGCCAGGGCCTCGGCTTGCGGCAGCAACGCCGGCAGGGACTCGATCCGCGGCTTGCGCGCGATCGCCTGCGCCCACGATTCGCCGTCCTTGCGCGGGTAGAACAGCACGTCCTGGTAGGTCAGGACGGCGAGGGTGCGGCCGTCGGGAGAAAGATCGGCGGCGGTGACCTGGCCGATCAGTCGCGCCGTCTTCGGCCGGTCGCGCAGCGAACGCGCATCGGCCTGGGGCACGCCGGCAAGGGTGCCGAGGCGACGCGCCACCGGGGTGGCGCCTGCCGCCGCGCGCAAGGGCAGTTCGAACAGTTCCGGCGGATGCCGTTTCTTCGAGATCAGCAACACCTTGCCCGCGGCTGCGTCGACGAACGCCGCCTCGCAGTCGCGCGGGCCATCGGGCCAGCGGAACGACACCGACCACGCCGGGCGCAGCACCGCGTCCTTCAGCGACGCCGGTTCCTCCACGACATGCAATTGCAACGTGCGGCGCAGGCCACCGTTGTCGCCGGTATCGGCGATCAGGATGTAGTGATGGCCGTCGAGGTCGAACGCGGCCAGGTCTTCCCAGTCGGTGTTGGCCACGCCCTCGACGCGATCGCGCGCGAGCAGGCTGCCGCGCGGACTCACCGCATACAGCACCGGCGTGTTGCCGCCGTCGTTCTCCACCCACAACACGTCGGCATGGCGACGCGACGCGGCCATGCCGCTGACTTCGCCGAGCGCGTCATCGACCATCAGGCCCGACAGGCGCGCGAACGGCTCGCGTTCGTCGCTGCAGCCGGCGAGCAGCGCGAGCGCAAGCGCGCAGGCGGGCCATCCGATGCGGGGGAAGGGGGATCGGCGCATGGGGGAAGCATCGCAGATCGGCGTGGCCGGGCGCAGCCCGCGGCGCGGGTACACTGGGAAGGCAAACTTCGCCCGCCGTGCGGACGAAGCCCATTCCCGGCGACTCCACATGCAACGGATCCTGCGATGAACGACAGCTCCGGCTATGCCGTGTTCTTCTTCCCGAATGCGCTCGAGGCGCTGGGCGAGGCGATCAAGCCCTACCTGCAGGATGGCCCGCTGGGGCCGCACATCCCGTGCCGCGAAGTGGATACCAGCGGCGCCTTCGTCGAGTTGACCGTCGAGGGCCAGACCGCGCAGGGACAGAAGGTCGCACTCGACCTGATGGTGCCGGGCAGCATGGTGCGCATGATCGTGTCCGCGCACGGCGACAACGAGTTCGGCTTCCACGCGCGCGGCAAGCTGGCGATGCTGGAACCGGGCATGCAGGCGCAGGCGGATGCGACGAACGCGCAGCCCGCTGTCGCGAAGGATTCCAAGGGCGCGCCCGAGGCGTAGTTCAGGACGCGCCGCCGCCGTTGGCGACCGGATCGTTGTCGAACTGCAGCCGCTTCCATTGCCGTCCGTCGAAGCCCTCCAGCGGCGAGAACCGGCGCTTGTAATCCATCTTGTCGTGGCCGGCGATCCAGTAGCCGAGGTAGAGGTGGCTGCGCGCGTCGCGCGCGGCCCATTCGAGTTGCTTCAGGATCGCGAGCGTGCCGAGCCCGCGCGCGGATTCGTCCGGATCGTAGAAGGTGTAGACCGCGGACAGCGCATCGGGCACGAGGTCGGTGACCGCGACCGCGAGCAGGCGATGGCTTTCCGCTTCGCGCAATTCCAGGAAGCGCCCGTCGGACCAACTGCCGACCAGGAACTGGTCGAACTCGGCGGCGCCGTGGTCGTCCATGCCGCCGCCGGGATGGCGCGCGCGCAGGTAGCGCTGGTACAGCGCGATGTGTTCGTCGCGGCGTTCGGCCGGCAACACCCGCGCCACCACGTCGGCGTTGCGCGCGAGGCAGCGGCGCTGGCCGCGGTCGGGGCGAAAGCGGGCGACGGGGATCCGCACCGCGACGCAGGCGTGGCAGCCGTGGCAATGCGGGCGATAGACGATGCCGCCGGAACGGCGGAAACCCCAGCCCAGCGCGACCGGGTAGGCCTGCCCCAGGCGCGGATCGCGCGGGTCGATGACCAGGTCGCGGGCGATGCGCTCGGGGAAATACCCGCAGACGTGGTCGCCGGTGTGGAACACGCGCAGTTGTTCGGTTTCGCGCATGAACGGAGTCTAGCGCCGCCGGGTCGCGCCGGTCGCGACGGTCAACCGCCGCTCAGCCGGGGCGTTTACCGTGGCAAGCGGCACCCCACGCCGCCACGAGGATCCCGATGAAAAACCCCATGCCCCGTCCCCGCGCGCTGCTGGCGCTCGCGTTCGCCGCCACGCTCGTGTCCACCGTCGCGATCGCCCAGCAGGCGACATCGTCCCCGGCCTCCACCGATGCCCCGCGCCAGCGGCTCCC
>Ga0209023_10003355_pt1 | contig 19192 bp, 19 predicted proteins | sample LakOneMetagenome_FD_187468 | JGI IMG/M metagenome (GOLD analysis project Ga0209023, IMG submission 187468) | Freshwater and sediment microbial communities from Lake Erie, Canada (SPAdes) (version 2) | ecosystem: Environmental > Aquatic > Freshwater > Lentic | place: Lake Erie, Canada...
ACTAAAAATATCTTATCCGATATTCCTGGTGATCGCCGGCTTATTGATCAGTTTTATACCGGCTGTTCCAGATATATTCCTTGACCCCGACATTGTTTTCCTCATATTCCTTCCACCTTTATTATATGCGGCAGCCTGGAATACTTCATGGAAAGAATTCTGGAAATTCCGGCGGCCTATTAGTTTACTGGCATTCGGACTTGTAATATTTACGTCAACCACCGTTGCATTCCTCGCAAATGCGATCATTCCAGATTTTTCACTGGCACTTGGATTTTTATTAGGGGCTATCATTTCACCTCCGGATGCTGTGGCTGCAACTTCTGTATTGCAGGGGTTAAAGATCCCCAAAAGGGTCGTAACAATACTGGAAGGAGAGAGCCTGGTGAATGATGCATCTTCACTGATCGTTTTCCGTTTTGCATTGGCCGCAATATTTACAGGCCAGTTCAGTTTTATAAAAGCCTCGTCAGAATTTTTTATGGTTGCCGGAATGGGGATTTTAATAGGTGTGGCCATTGCTCATATCATTTATGTTGTGCACCGTTTTCTTCCAACTACGCCAAGCATTGATACAGCTATCACGATCGTATCGCCATACCTGATGTATATCAGCGCAGAACATTTTCATTGGTCGGGCGTAATGGCGGTTGTAAGCGGTGGGTTATTCCTCAGTTTCCGTTCGCATGAAATTTTTGCATACGATTCAAGGATGCAGGTTTATTCTTTCTGGGAAACGATCATCTTTTTATTGAATGGAACTGTATTCATACTTATCGGCCTTCAGTTACCCCAGATCGTTACCGGCCTTGAACAATATTCAATTGGGGCGATAATTTTGTATTCCATTCTGATCAGCATTGTTACAGTAGCCTTAAGGATCATATGGGTTTTCCCTGGTGCTTATCTTCCACGTATATTGAGTAAACGTGTAAGGGACAGTGAAGCAAGGCCGGGCTGGCAGGGTGTGTTCCTGGTTGCATGGAGCGGTATGCGTGGGGTAGTTTCACTGGCTTCTGCTTTAGCTGTACCGCTCACACTTACAAATGGTGAAAAATTTCCTCATCGTGATCTTTTATTATTCATCACATTCATTGTTATTTTATTTACACTGGTATTGCAGGGCCTGAGCCTGCCGTGGATCATAAAAAAATTAAAGATCGACCAGGCTGATACAAATGAAAATAACAAAGAGCAGGAAATGGCCATTCGTATTCGTTTGGCAGGTGCTGCACTGGACCATATGCAGAATAATTATGCCGATGAACTTAGTTCTATTGATGCTTATAACCGTTTAAAAGAAAGGTATGAGCGCATGATAGAGATTGCGAATAAAAAATTATTAAATAAGGAAAACGAAGATGAAACGCCTGATTTTTTGCCTAAGTACAGGCAGATGCTGCTCGAGATCGTTTCTGTTCGGCGAAAAGAATTACACAAGCTCCGCCAGGAAAAAATATACGCTGATGAATTGCTCAATAATAAGGAATGGGAACTTGATCTTGAGGAAGCCAGGTTAAATGAACAATAGACTTGCCTATCGAAAATGACTGGATCGGGGAAATATTTAATCAAGCCGGCAGCTAAAAATTATTTACAATTGTTGGCAACTTTCAACACTTCCAATACTGAGATATTTTTTATATCATCATAATGCTGATATTTTTCTGCAACAACATCTACAGCACAATCACAGTATTTCTTTGCTCGCTCACTTCCAAGTAATATAGATGATTTGTCTTCGCACTTGTTTACAAATTCCCTGATCTGCCTGTTGGTCCAGTATTTTGCGGCAGCCCTGGCAATACTGTTACACGAAATGGTATTGATGATGGTAATGCCAACGATGAGTATCAATGAACCTGCTACTAAATATTTCTTAGTCATTGCTTTTTATTTAGGTTCAATATTACTGATAAAATTTTTTATTCAGTTTTTCCTTTAACAAAAACTTATCTACTCCCTTTTAAGCGATTGTTACTTTTTTCTCTCTGAGCCATCATAACGGCTGTAAACCCCGTTACCAATCATTATATGAAAAAGATAATTCTACTAATGTTCATGGTTGTTATTTCAGCACACAATTTTGCACAATCAAAAATTTCGTATGGATTCCGGGCCGGAATTTCGTCTGCAGGTATGCGTGGTGATGCCGTGCAGAGCCTGGATGGCCTGATCGATTTTGCAGATGGGTATTTGTCAACCGGAAACCGAACAGGTTTTTTTACAGGGACCTATGTTGATCTGCCACTGGGTAAGGTACTAACGGTTGAGCCTGGCCTTAATTATACGCAGAAAGGTTACCAGCTAAAAGGTTCTGTGAATGTAAAAGGAGTTGACATACTTGGTATCAATGCAAAGGCACAGCTGCAAATGGATTACATAGAAATTCCTGTAGTATTGAAAGCTGGTATCGGCGGATTTAGCCTGTTTGCCGGGCCGCAGATATCATACCTTGTTAATGCCGATCTGCGTGCATCGGCCGGGGCACTTGGATTCAATATTTTAAGCACAAAGATCCCGGCAACCTCTCAATTCAGGAAATGGGATGCAGGGCTTACAGGAGGCATTGGTTATGATTTTAAGAACGGCCTCAATATCTCAGCATCTTACGACCATGGACTTTCGAAAATTGATAAAAGTGGAAATTTTACAGCATACAACCGTACTGTAAAGGTTGCACTAGGTTTTAGTTTTTAATATGGTGGATTGACAGCAGGGCCCGGATCATTTCCGGGCTCTTATTTTTAATAGCTGCAGATGCAGAAAAGCCTGGCCTACGAACTCCATTTTCTTCCAAGCTCTTCCAGTCCCGACCTTCCAAGTTCATCAGGTGTCATGAACATTTTTGCCTGTACATCAGCATTGAATAAAAGAAACCAGGGCTCTGATATTAATGGCAGGTCAAAAGAATTTTCTATATCCACTATCAAAATAGCTCCTCTCTTCCCATTCATTGTTGTAAAATAAGCAGTCTCCGGTCTGATACTAGTCATTATCCTGTTTATTTTATCCCCTACAGAACCATCTTTTACAGCAGCATTGAATGATTCATGCGGTATGGTAACTTCCAGTAGAAATTTCATGATAACTAAATGTTTTAATGTTAAGAAAACGGGGTCAAAATCAGGGTTAGAAGAAAGACAAGCTCATTTGCAGCACCTGTATTCAGAAAGGTAGAGATAAAATTATCGAAATCCAAGTACATGCACTTTTATATGACCAATGGTATTTCCCTGGGTTTAGAATATGTTTATATTCATAGATGAATTACGTCTACGATCTTTTAATTCAACAGTATAATTATGAAGGCCATTAATACTTACATTTACAATTAAACCAATAGTAATTTTTTGCAGTACTACAGAAGGGTGATACATCTTTTATTTATTACAGCATTCATCTTTGCTTGTAATAACGCTATTGCAATCTCTGTAAAATTTTTCCCTATTGATTACAATGATTCTGCTTTGAAAAAGGAAGCAGGAAGGCTTTTTCCTGATCCTATCATATCATCTGATTCGGCAACATGTATCCTTCCGTTCACAAGGGCAGGGAACCTCATCTTGATCGCCGCAAAAGTTGATTCAATAACGGGAAACTTCATCCTTGACACCGGCGCACCAAACCTGGTTCTTAACATCACTTATTTTCGTAACTATCCTGTTAATGTCAGTTCAGACCAGGAACAATCTGGTATTTCCGGGTCATCAGCCCCGAGGGTACAGACAGAAATAGACCAGTTCAGCTTAGGGCCGGTAAAATACAGAAGGGTAGAAGCAGATATGCTGAACCTTGGTCATATAGAAAATAGCAAAGGGGTAAAGATCCTCGGCCTGCTTGGCTTACAGCTTTTCAGGCAATTTGAAATGATCATCGATTATGAAAAAAGTGTTATTTACCTGCACCTGATATCGAAGAAAGAATCAAAAACATACCAAAGCGGTTTATTGTCAGATACGACTTTGTATAGTACTGTCCCTTTCGATATTACAGATAATAAGATCATAACCAAACTGGAGATCGCAGGTAAAAAATTGCGGTTCATTATTGACTGTGGGGCAGAGACGAACCTGCTCGACAGCAGGCTGCCGGATAAAATATTTGAGAATGTTGTAATCGGAAGAAGGGTGAAACTGACCGGTGCAAATGATAAAAAAATAGAAGCGCTTTATGGCGACCTTAATAATATGAGAATAGGAAACCAGGATATCGGCAGCTTGCCGGTTTTGATCACAAACCTTGAAAAGACATGCCTGTCTTACATTTCCTGTACAGATGGAATTTTAGGATTTGATTTTCTCTCTTTACATAAAATAGGATTTAATTTTGTAAACCGTAAAATGTATATATGGAAATAAGAACTGCCATATGGAGGTCAAAGAAATTGCTGTGTTTTGTTATGGCTTTCATATCAATGATGCTGTTCCTGTGTATTTCAGCATCTGCACAGGAACCCATAAAAGTTTATACCGTTAAAGACGGAAAAATGTACATTGAATTAAGCAAGAACATCAATGAAGCTTCCCTGGATAGTTTTATCAGGCGTTTTGATCTTGCCGACCTTGCATTAAAATATTTTATCAAAACCAATAAGAAAGATTCACTGCAGATGCAGGGATGGCATGTAGATAAGAATGACGGAGAGTTGTTTTCAATCAGCAAGCCCCTGATCAGTGCAGAAGATCTTACAAACCTTGCCGGTAAGATCGTGTTCATGGAGAAGCAACTGGGTGCAGATGTGCTGTTTCCCGAAATCAATAACGGGCTGCTTTTCGGCATTAATAAGTTCAGGAACAAACCTGCTTTTACTGCACATGATTCTGTGGTGACCTTTTATTTGAGAAACAACAAAAATGCAGGCACAGTGAAGCTTGCAGGCAGTTTTACAAATTGGGAAGCGAATAATATTGCCATGACAAAAACCGATAGTGGCTGGACAGCAGATGTAAAACTGGGGCCTGGAAAATACTGGTATAAATTCATCATTGATGGCAATTGGAAGACAGATGATGATAATATACAAAGGGAGAATGATGGCAAAGGAAATATCAATTCTGTTTTTTATAAAACCAATTACGTATTCAGGCTGAATGATTACCCTGATGCTAAAAAGGTTTTCCTGGCAGGAAGTTTTAACAGGTGGCAGGAAAAGGAACTTCAAATGAAACGGACTGCTGCAGGCTGGGAATTGCCGATATACCTGGCTGACGGAACACATACATATAAATTCATAGTCGATGGTAACTGGAAAGTTGATCCGGCTAACCCTGACCGTTATCCTAATGAATTTAACGATTTCAATTCTGTGATAAGCCTGGGCAGGCAGTATGAATTCAGGTTGGCCGGTTATGAAAATGCCCGGGAAGTATTGGTCACAGGTTCATTCAACGGCTGGCGTAGAGATGAGTTATTCATGAAAAAGACCGATTCAGGCTGGGTTTTGCCTTATTTTTTAGGGCCGGGTAATTACGAATACAGGTTCATAGTTGATCATACAGAAATTACAGATCCCGTTAACCCTTTACTGACAAGCACTAAAAAGAAAGATGCCAATTCATTTCTTATCCTTGATCCCAATTACACTTTCAGGCTTAAAGGATATTCCAATGCAAAAACAGTTTTTCTTGCAGGGGATTTTAATAATTTCAGTCCGAATTCACTTGCCATGAAACACGAAGGCGATGAATGGTTGTTTACGGTTCACCTTACCCGTGGCAAGCACAGTTATAAATTTGTTGTAGATGGAGAATGGATACGTGATCCTGAAAATAAATTATGGGAGCAGAACCAGTATGGAACCGGCGATTCTGTGATCTGGTTTGGTGTGGAATGATAAAGGAATGTTGAATTGCGAAATATTGTACTCTGTTCATCATTCGAAATTCCTTGTCCCTTGTTCAACATTCAAAAGCCTCCCTTTCGGGAGGCTTTATTTTAATGCAAGCAAACATTAAATTTTATCAGAAGTTGAACAGGCAGGCCAAACCAAAAATATCCTGTTTGGTTTCGTTCAGGCCTTTCATATATGATAGTTTTATTTCAACATTTTTATGCTTTCTGCCCACACCGATCCTGACTCCGGCGTTTGCGGCCGGTCCGTATGTGTTTACTGAATATCCCGAAGAAGTTGTATTGGTATTATAGTCATAATAATCAGATAAGTAATCGCCATGTTGGTAGCCAAAACCGGCGCCTACAAAGTATCCGAATTTTTGCCTGTTGTCTTTGGTAGAACCACGGCCCATATTAAGGTTAACGATCAGCGGAATATTAAATAAGATACCAACGGAACTTGTATAATCACCATATTGGTTCTGCAGGCTTTCAGAAGCAGATACTGCAATAGATAAAGGAATGCCAACTGATACAGAAAGCGCATCTGTTTCCAGGAAATTGAAACGAGGGGAGTAGGTAAAACCTTCTCCATAAGAAAAATCATTGCTATACCTGGTATGTGTTGCTCCCATAACGGTTAAGCCTGCACCATGCATAAATGACTGGGAAAAAGCATTGGTTAAAGAAAGAAATACCGCCAGGGATAAGATTATTTTTTTCATAATTGATCTGTTTTTTTACTGGGTCGTGAATGAAGATTTGTTTAAAATTGCGCAAATATAGGGCAGGAGCCCCATTTCACTTAAATTAATGCTCCATTTGTAAGACATTAACAAACACGAGGAGGAAAAATGACCTTAGTCAGGTATTAAAGTATAAGATATTATAAAAATAAATGTTGTTATAACAAGTTTCCGGCAGTTAAGTTATTGAAGTATAAAAACAGATTCACATTACGGTGAATTTTTCTATGACCTGTCCTATCGCCAGCTGATAAACGCCGGTTTTAAAACCAACAATACATAATTTGAATTCACTGGTACCTCGGCCTATAGCACCTTTTCTGATAAGCCTTCCCGACTCATCAGTAATTATATAATCTATCTCGTGGAAAGGATCCTTGGCAGAACGAACAGTAAGGATGGCGTTTAATTCAACTTGATAAGGGTACAATATCACCTGTTGGTTGCTGTTCATAGTATGGGATTTAAAAGTGGTTTTTCAGAGGTAAACTTTTAAAGACAAGGATCGGATTATGGGCCAATCCTTGTCTTCTAATACGATATATTTATTATTGATGTAATGTAATATCCGGCAACTCTGTCTCAACTCCCGTATGAACCTGTACGTTTGTTATTAACGTATCCTGGTATGGATTTATTGGGTCAAAATGCACAGAATATATGCCATCATTTAAGCCTCTGATCTTGTATTCCCCGTTCCATGGGAAAGGCACGGCGTAAGCAGTATCAGTACTATTATAAACAGTGATAAGCGTAACAACATTGTGTGGTGATATCTTGCCTTCAATCTGTCCGGACCTGCTGTTGCAATAGCTCCTTAATTCGGGCTGAAGGCAGTAATGACCATTTCTGTGTTTGATCGATTTTTGAACATTAAAATCAAGCCTGATAACTGACTGCCCGCCTGGTAATGTGTCAATGCTATTGTTTGATAATTTCACATAAACATATGGCCTTCCGTCGCAAATGCTAAGAGGTTCTGATGTTGTGCTGTCTGTCCATACACTGTTATTGCTCCCAAGTGTTAAACGGATCTTCGTAAACCTGCCATGTGTAACAAGCCCGCTGGCGAGTAAGGTATCAACACCATTGCGTAAACGCAGCAGGTCATAAATACCCGGTGTTACACCCAATGTATCCCATTGGCCATACTGATCATGTCCGTGATGGTCATCGTCACCATCATGATCATCATCATCGTGATGAATGCCATGTGATGTATCAATCTTTACTTCAACATATTGAATATCGACCAATACTTTAGTGAAATTATTCACCGGGTCGTCATTGAGATAAACCATCACTGATTGTTTCCCGTTAGTGCCGGGGTCAGAAGATGTATCTTTCTGGCAGGCGTTAAATGTAAGCACTGTTAGTACAAGCATACACAGTACCATGCTTACTTTCATGATCTTTTTCATATTTGAATTTTTAGCTGTTTTAAAAATATACAATTGTTCAACCTGTGTAAAATTCTCTTATATAAAAAAATATTTGATTGAAAATTGATTGATATGAAAATGTTTGACAGGGAAGGGGATTATATATAATAAAGCCTCTGCGAAATCCCGGTTAAGGCTATAGGCAGATAAATTACAACGATGATTTTTTGATATTAGTTTTTCCAAGATAGAGGTAAAGGTTTAGCACCAAAATAAAATCAATAAATATGCCATGCTCCGGGAATGTGAATATCTTGTAAAAAAAGCGGGAGAAAATGAAATGAAAAATAAATGCCACCGGTTAGCGATGGCATATAATACTACTATATTAATAGGATGAGATAGTGCGCTGTTATACGAATGATACGTTGTTTAAATAAAACAACCTTGGTGAGAAAAGATCATCGGCCCCGGCGGTTATTAAATCCGCTGTTACCATTGTTGAATCCGCCCCCACGTGATCCTCCGCCACCCGAGGGCGGACCTGTACGTTCTTCAGCCTGTTTTACAACCAATGGTTTTTTTCCAAGTGAGATATCATTAAGGCTCTCGATAGCATCTTTTGCTTCGGCAGCATCAGGCATGTCTACAAATCCAAAACCCTTACTCTTACCTGTTTCCTTGTCCATTGCAACCCTGGCAGAAGTAATGGTCCCGAATTTTTCAAATATTTCTTCGAGTTCTGCATCATCAAGATCGTAGGGTAGGCCGGCAACAAATATTTTCATATAGATATTTTAAGTGAAAATAGTAAACTTATTTTATTTATCATTTAGTAGCCTAAAATATTTTTTATGCCCTGTTTACTGCATTTATGGTAAACCGTACTGTTACGGATGATCTGGAAAGTGCCAATACCTGTAGCCTGGTTTTACTTTTTAATTTTCTTCAGGTCACTTTCATTGCTTTTTATCCAGGATTCAGTTCATAAATATCTATGTAACAGAATGAAATAAATTGTATTTGCGGCCTGTGGTAATTGTTTCACCTATTCACTTGTATTTTTTGAATGTGTATCATAGATTCTTTCTATAAATAATTGTTTTATTGAACAGTGTAATTAAAACAGATTTCAAAAAAGACATTGGATGTAATAAAATTGATCCTGTGAAAGCCAATACAGGCAGGCCTTTTAACAGGAAGTTAGAATATTAGGGATAGTAAATCCGTTTACACTTTGATTATAATGGTATAAGATCCCTGCATACATTTGTTCCAGGATTCAGAAAACATACATAATCATTGCAAATAAAATGTTCATGGATTCATTGATCACTATTGCCCTGCAACCAATATCTGTACATGCTTTCATAGCATCCTGCATTGCCTGTTATATCTAAAAAAAATTATGGAAAGTTTGCTGTATGGTAAAATTTTTATTTAACCATTAAATCTAAACACAATGAAAAAGTCACTCATCATCGCAACAGGTATCTTGTATTTTGCTTCGATAGCAACAAACGTAACTGCTCAACAGGCAAAGGCAATTCCCGTAAGCAACGTGGAAACTTCAGAACCACTTACAGTAAAGTATCTTGGTTCACAGGATGATTACCTTATTTTCCGGGTAGAAATTAAAACAGGAGATGTGAATCATTCTATTCTCAAGATCGGGGATGCAGTAGAAGGAGAATTGTACTCAAACCCTATCAATACCAATTCAAAATTCCAGTTGGTAAAGATCGAGAAAAGGGAAAACCAGGTATTGGACTTCACACTTTTGTCGAATAAAAAGGTTTACACAAAAACTTTTACAACAGACAGTAATGATAAATTGTATCAAAAAGGGGTAGCTGTTCTTTAATTGAAACTATCCCTCAGACATAAAAGTCAAGTACCCGTTTCATAAGTTTATTTTAGCCGGAAAGCCGGGAAGACGATAATTAATATATTATTACATCCCTTACTTAAGATATCCCGACTTTCCGGCAAAAGATTTTACATAAATTTCGTGACGGTCACTTGATAAATTAATACTTCTACCGTATCGGCCTAATCTTACCAATATGGCGCCATCTACTCCTATACTTCTTTACTCAAGAGCCGAAAAATAATGGTTTAGAGGAAGAATATCATCTGCTAAATTTTACATAAAAACCGGCTTTTTGTACAATAATTTCAGTAAAATGAAGTTAATTACAGAACACATACCTACCTGGCTGCCTATTATCTAAAATTTAAAAATTGTAAGCTATGAATCCGAACACACCTCATGCAGGAAATCCAATTGTACAACAGGTAACCAATAATGCTACTGGCTGGGTTGGCCACCACCCGGGCCAGAATAAAGACATTGCAAGAGGGCAAACATTTGTTGCTGCTACAGAAGCAGATGTAAATGCCATTGAAGTATATTCCAATATTGTCTCGCAGCCGGGAAATGTTATGATGACCATTCACAGTTTTGATCCGCAGAAAAACAGCTGGGGGCCTTCACTTGGTTCGGCAAATGTTGACATGAAGAAATCTGATAGCGGAAAATGGATCGCATTTAATATTCCTCCTCTTCACCTTGATAAAGGTAAATCATACGGGTTTCGTTTAGAAAGCCAGGATTGTTACATCGGTGTGGGAGAAGCCGCAGGAAGTGCAAAACAGCCCCCGTTCAGTGCCGGACAGGAATGGCAATTCACCCCAAATAACCAGAAAGGCGATGCCTATTCATATTTCAGCCTTGCTTTTAAAGTAGGGAAGAAAAGTTAAGAAAAAAAATGTCATCCCGACGTAGGAGGGATCTGTTGAATATTAACAATGCCATTGAACAGATGTCTCCTTCGTCGACATGACAACATTATTTCTCCTCATCATCTTCCTTCTTGCTTTGAAGGCTTACATGCACTTCCCAGCTGTCAATTCCGGTATTGAGCAATTCAACTTCTGCATAGAATTTTTCGTATACAGTCTCTTTTGTATTTAATTTATACGATGTGCTCGAAAACCGGAGATTTGCATCAGGCTCCTCCATTTTGCCGCTAAATGATGCAGAAGTGCCATTAGAAAGGGTTACCCGGCACCTGTCAACCATCTTACATGAGTTCTTATATGCCTTTAAAGCTTCTTTGTAATTCTCGCCATCATACATCAATGCTTGCCAGCTTGCAGTAGTATCTGTTTTTGAATGAAAGCGGTAGATAACACAATGTTGTGCACCAGGTAATGATATAGATGATTTGTAAACATCCATATCTTCCTGAGAAGGCAATTGTTCTGCCTGGATCTGGTAATAATTGTTTTGAAATGCCTGCGCCACTTTCGAGAGGTTCTCTGAAAATGCTGATGGAGGCGTAACTAATTTACTAAGTTGTGCATTAGCCGTTGAAATAGTTGAAATAAATAATAGTACTGCCAGTTGTACTGAAAGGGTTTTTCTCATGGTACAAAATTTAGATTGCAATATAATTACAATGAGTAAATAATTACAGTTAAGAATTAAAATAATACGTAATCAAGAATCATCTGTCATTCCGACGAAGGAGGAATCTTATCTAATGATATTAAATCGTCTTCGTGAGATTCCTCCTTCGTCGGAATGACAGATGATGCAGTTCCTTGCAATGACGTAACTATTATATAATTTTTTTCAGCACATCAAATACCAATGGTTGTCTTGGTTTGCCAAAAGTTTCATCAACAGGAAATGGTTTTTTCTCACCGGTCCTTGCATAACCGTGACGTTCATACCACGCAATTAATTCATGGCGTACATCGATCACAGTCATGAAAATAAAATTACAGCCCACAGCTTTTGCATGTAGCTCTGAGGCTTCCAGTAATTTCTTCCCAATGCCGAGCCCTTGTGCATTTGGCGACACAGAAAGCATTCCCAGGTAAATACCATCACCTTCCTGTTGCAGGTTAACGCAACCCAATAAAGTTATTCCATCGCTGCAGGTAAGAATAGTTGTGCCTTCCTTTTTCATCAGTTCTTTAACAGAATCTGCATCAATTCTCAGTGACCCTTCAATGAGGTCCGCTTCTGTTGTCCATCCCTTTTTGGAATCTTCGCCACGATATGCACTGTTTACCAGGCCAACAAGTTCATCAACCCCGTCATATTTCAGTGGAGTTATTTTTAAAACAGTTTCCATACCGCAAAAATAGAATTATGTTTAGTATATTTTATAAGCAACTATTCATTGCGTTTATCCGTTTATTTAACGGCTCATATAATTTTATTTCATTTCTTAAAACAAAATATTACCTTAATACTTATTTATAAATCAAAACTGTTAGTATGAAAAAGTTTGGGATCATTTCATTAATTATTGCGGCATTATTTTTCCAGTATTGTTCTTCATCAAAAAAATCTTCATCAGCGGCAAAACCTGTTTTGCTGAATTATGTAACCAATGTGCAGCCAACCATTGTTGCAAACTGTTCTCCCTGCCATATTCCGCCAAGAGGGAATAAGAAAGCACTGGATACCTATGATGCAGCCAAATCAAATGTAGACGATATCATTGCACGTATTAAATTAGCTCCCGGCCAGCGCGGATTTATGCCTTTCAAGCATGATAAACTAAGCGACAGTGTGATCAATATTTTTGTACAATGGAAGTCTGACGGCTTATTGGAGAAGTAAATACATACTTACATATATAGAAGAAATGGCATCTTTAAAAGATGTCATTTCTATTTTATGGAGTTTGAACAATTCTTATTGGAAACTGTTAATATATAAGGTTAATTTTACAGAAGTATGTATGCTGATGATCCTGGTAAGAATGAATTCATAATCAAAAGAACAGATAATAAACTAACCATTTATACATGTTGCTGAATAAAAAATAAATCTTGAATAACACACGCTTAGAAGTGATGCTTTTTTTGGAGCAAAAAATGGATAGTATTGTTGATGAATTCCTGAAAAAAATTGACCTTAACTGGCAACCTACAGATTTTCTTCCCGATAGTAACAGTGAAAATTTTATAACTGAAATTAAGGAACTGCGAAAGCAGACTGCTGAATTGCCTTATGATTACCTGGCAGTTTTGGTTGGTGATGTGATAACGGAAGAAGCACTTCCTACTTATGAAAGCTGGTTGGTTGATATGGATGGGGTGAATAAAGCAAACCCTGCAGGCTGGACAAAATGGATCAGGATGTGGACAGCAGAAGAGAACAGGCATGGCGACCTGTTAAACAAATTCGTTTATCTCTCCGGAAGGGTAAATATGAAGCAAATGGAGATCAGTACACAATACCTGATCGCTGATGGTATGGAGATCGGTACTGCAAAAGATCCATACAAGAATTTTGTTTACACCTCTTTCCAGGAAATGGCAACAAATATTTCCCACCGCCGAACGGCTACACTTGCCAAAAAGCATGGCAGTGAGCAGCTATCCAAAATTTGTGGGGTTATCGCTGCCGACGAAGCCAGGCATGCAAAAGCATATAAAAGTTTTATTTCAAAAATATTCGAGATCGATGCAAGTGAAATGATGCTGGCTTTTGAAGATATGATGCGTAAACAGATCGTTATGCCTGCCCATTTTTTACGGCAATCCGGGGAAAAGATCGGCACAGCATTTAGCCATTTCAGTGATGCTGCACAAAGACTAGGCGTTTATACAAGTTTTGATTATACCACTATTTTAGAATCTTTGCTGGTTGAATGGAAGATCGGCGATATTACCGGCCTTACAGGCGCAGCTGAAAAAGCACGCAATTACCTGATGCGTTTACCGGAACGATACAAAAGGATATCTGAACGTAGCATCAAGGCGCCGCTGGAATACCAGTTTAACTGGATATATTGACCTGTTATTGGAAAACGGTCAATCTAAAAGTAATATAACAGTTTAACAATAGTCGTTATAGCGGGAACGAAGCAATGACGGAAATCCACTGTTCATTTTAATTACTGGCAGCGATATCTTACTTTCGCAAAAATATTCACACAATAATCTTATAATATGAGCGAAGTAGCACTTACACAAGGTGAGATACACACCAATAAAGGTGTAATGAAATTTGAATTGTATGATGATGCAACTCCCATTGCAGTGGCAAATTTTAAAAAATTAATATCCCAGGGTTTTTATGACGGGCTTACATTTCACCGCGTTATTCCCAATTTCATGATACAGGGCGGCTGCCCGAACGGAACAGGAGCGGGTGGACCTGGATATACCATCAATTGTGAAACAAAAGCACCTAAGCAATACCACGATCGTGGCGTTCTGTCAATGGCACACCGCGGGCCAAATACCGGTGGTTCTCAATTTTTCATTTGCCATAGCCGTGCAGGAACAGCGCATCTCGACGGTGGCCATACCTGCTTTGGAAAAGTAATAGAAGGACTGGATATTATTGATGATATCAGGGCAGGGGATGTAATGGAAAAAGTTATACTGCTATAAATACAATTTGGAAATGAGCCGATTTGAAGATTTGGAAATGAAAGAAAGTTCAAAAAAAGCGGATACGATTTCCAAATCGGCACATCTCCATATCTCCAAATCGGTTTTCTTATTCACACCTCCATTCACACAACTAAATACGCCTTATCCCGCTACTGCATATCTAAAGGGATTTTTAAATACAAAAAATATTGACTCATTCCAGGCCGACCTGGGAATTGAAGTCACCCTGAAATTATTTTGCAAACAGGGGCTTGATAAAATGTTTGCCCATATTCATACAGGCGATATTACTCAACTATCGGATAACGCTAAACGAATCTTTGCGCTAAAGGATGATTACCTTAAATGTATTGACCCTGTCATTCTATTTCTCCAGGGAAAAAATCCTACACTGGCGCATATGATCTGTAAAAGGGATATGCTGCCCGAAGCTTCACGATTTGCGCAGACAGATGACCTTACCTGGGCATTCGGTTCCATGGGAATACAGGATAAAGCAAAACACCTTGCCACCATGTTCCTCGAAGACCTTTCGGACCTGATCACTGAATGTGTAGACCCTCATTTCGGTTTTAGCCGGTATGCCGAAAGGCTGGGAAGATCGGCAAACAGTTTTGATGAACTGTACGCATCATTGCAACAGGAATACAGTTATATAGATGAGATACTGATCGATACACTGGAGGAACATATGTCATGGATAAAACCATTGCTGGTGGCGATCTCCGTTCCATTCCCGGGAAACCTTTATACCTCACTGAGATGTGGCCAGTGGCTCAAAAAAAATTACCCGGAAGTGAAAGTCTGCATGGGTGGTGGTTTTGCAAATACTGAATTGCGTTCTCTTTCAGACCCACGTGTATTTGAATTCTTCGATTTCATCACGCTTGATGATGGTGAAGCACCTGTTGAGAACCTGATCGGGTATATAAAAGGAAATAAAACAATTGATGAATTAAAACGCACATTTACCTTGGTTGAGGGTAAACTTGTTTACATTAATAATCGATCAGGGAAGGATTATAAACAAGGGGAAGCTGGCACACCGGATTACAGCGACCTGTTGCTTGATAAGTATATTTCTGCCATTGAAGTGGTAAATCCCATGCACAGGTTATGGAGTGACGGAAGATGGAACAAACTAACTATGGCGCATGGCTGCTATTGGGGCAAATGTACTTTTTGTGATATTTCGCTTGATTACATCAAATTATACGAACCTGTTGCGGCAGGGATTTTGTGCGACCGCATGGAAACGATCATGGCGCAAACAGGCGAGAACGGTTTTCATTTTGTTGATGAAGCTGCGCCACCCGCCCTGATGCGTGCCCTTGCATTGGAAATATTAAGAAGAAGATTATCTGTATCGTGGTGGACAAATGTTCGGTTTGAAAAAAGTTTTACCGAAGATCTTTGTTTGTTGCTCAAGGCATCGGGTTGTATTGCAGTTTCGGGTGGACTGGAAGTGGCATCCGACAGGCTGCTGCTCTTGATAGACAAAGGAATAACCGTAGCGCAGGTTGCACGGGTGAACAGGAATTTTACCAATGCAGGGATCATGGTGCATGCCTATTTAATGTATGGCTTTCCAACCCAGACTGCACAGGAAACGATCGATTCGCTGGAAATGGTAAGGCAGATGTTCAAACTCGGGATATTGCAATCGGCTTTCTGGCACCAGTTTGCCATGACTGCACACAGTCCTGTAGGGTTGAATCCTGGAAAATATTCCGTGATAAAACAAACAGAAGAGACCGGGACTTTTGCAAACAATGATATTGTTCACATTGATCCAACCGGCGCCGATCACGACAGTTTCAGTTTTGGTTTGAAAAAATCATTGCTTAATTATATGCACGGGATATGCCTGGATGACAGTTTATCCAAATGGTTTGATTTTAAAGTACCCAAAACTTCTGTATCGCCGGATTTTATCAGGAATGCATTGCTGGATGATGAGATAATTCCTTTCAAGCCAACATCAAAAATTGTATGGCTCGGTAACGAACCTCTAACAACTACGTTTACCCAATCCAAAAAAGGAAATCAACGTGAAATGCTTTCGTTGTCATTTATTACAAAAAAAGCCCAGCACCAGGTTCAGCTGGTTAAGAGCCAGGGCGACTGGTTCATCGGAATGCTGAATAAATTATCAGTGAACAATTCAAAGACCTATTCCCTTGCAGAAGTAAAGGAAAGTTATGAAGCAGCCGGACTGGAAGATTTTGAACTTTTCTGGGATAATAAACCGGTAAATACCATGAATAAAGCGGGGCTCCTGAGGCTGTAAATATATCTTCATCAGCAAGGGCTCAAACTTTTCATCCCGGGAGGAACATATTTTCATTTTTTTATATTCCGCAAACGTTTGCAAAGCCTCAACCACAGTCATTTATACCCATTTAATCCACTAATGGAAAATTTGCGTTTAATAACATCCGATTATTTAAACTTTTTCTCTACTTTCACAGCCTCCAATTAACCAATACCTGTCGAAATTTTCATCCCCTGTTAACGCAGTATGTAAATCTGTAAATAGCTTACGCTAATGGCGCTATGCTGTTTTTGTATTTTGTAATTGAAAAAACCTAACCATGCCTAAACATTGTATGAAGCTATTATCGTTGTTTGTATGCAGCTTCCTGTTTAATAACAATTCCCTTTTTTCCCAGACATCTTTCAAATTTAAATACAGGGATCCCAAAGTATACGCCGGTATAGAAGTAGGTTCAAAAGGTATAAAGATGAGCCTTGTAGAGATCGGTACTGATGCGATGAACAATCCTGCTTTTCATATTCTTAAAGACAGTGCCGTAAATACTGATTTTATCACATTCACACAATCTGCTTTTGATGCTACATTGAATGGCTTAACAGGTTTGTACAAAGAAGCAACCGGACTATATTCAGTTTCAAATGATAAAGTATTTACTGTGATCAGCAGTGGTGTAAATATCCAGGCTGAAAAAAGCGGTAACACAGGCCTCATAAAAAATCTTGTGGATTCATTCAGGTCAAGGATAAATGAGCCATCAAGGGAAGTGGAAATTGTAGATGTGCTGCAGGAAGCCAGGCTTTCTCATTTAGGAATTGTGCCTGAACCAAAACGCTTCAATACATTCCTCATCGATATTGGAAGTGGAAATACGAAAGGAGGTTATTTTCCTGATGGGACGAGTACAGAAAAATTCAAACTTTTTCAGTTAACATGGGGAACAAAAAGCGTGGCAAATGCTACAGAAAAGAAATTAGCCGAAGACAAGTCAATAACAAATTTCAGGAACCAGCTATACCGGGTATTGGCCGGGTCGGCTGATGACGAGATCATTTATGCCATTAATTCCAGTGGTGCCTATAATGTGAATGATAATATTGCATTTAGCGGAGGCATCGCCTGGTCAGTTGCAACGCTTATCAGTCCTGAGTTAATAGAAAACCCTGTGATACCTGTAACTTACCAGGATGTTGAGAATTTTTACAACAGGATCTACACAGAATATTCCTCCCTTTCAGGTACTGAAATAATAAAATCGATAACTGATCCAACACTTGAGAAAGATATTGTTGCAAAGGAAGTTGAAAAAGTGAACAAGGTCTTTGATCAGCGTTCATTATTGGCGGGTACAGGCTTGTTGCTGAAAATAATGAGGCAATTTGAAGGTATCTATGAAAAGAAAGCTTTTTACCTGGTAAAGAATGGCCAGGTCGGCTGGATATCAGCTTATGTAAATCAAAGAATAGCTAACCATTAATATCAAACCAGGCATTATGAAAAACATCAGATTATCAGTATTGGTCATTGTTGCCATCGGCCTCACCCTTGTATCATTGGGTAGTTTGGGAATATGGGGATATAAATCATATTTTAAAGGAGATGATGGATACAAAGGCGAATTGATCGTATTAAAGCCCATTGATGATTCTGCGCAGGGGCCGAAAACATCCACAGCTAATGTGACCCAAAAAAATACAGCTTCACAAAAAATTGCACCTGTTGCAAATACACAATATATACTGACTCCGGAATCACCCAGGGTAGCAGTTAAAACACCGGATAATGAAACAGCAAAGGAAATTAGCAGGTTGAAAGCGGAAATAGAAACCCTTTCAAAGAATAAAAACGGTGAAACAAATATGAAGGCTGCCAAACAGCAGATCGATGAATTACAGCAAAAAATAGACAAACTCGCCGACAAGAACAGCCACGTGGAAACAGAGAACAAGCGGTTGTTTGCAGTACTCAGGCAATTGTCTGATGAAAGGAAGGAAGCAGAACAAAAAGCAAAAGCCTGGCCGGTAGTTTATGAAAATAAAAATACTGAAACAAAGCAGGAAGTTAGCCTGAACCCAGCTAAATCAGCACAGGCAAATAAGGCTGCCAGTAACATTCCTGTAACTGAAAAGAATAACACCGTTGGTACTGCAAAAACGGTCAATACCGCAGAAAGCAGTTTCGCTGTTGAGGATATGAAATTATCTGCCTATACTGTTACAGATAATAAAGAAATAGAAACTTTCCAGGCTTACCAGACAGATAAACTGGTTGGTTCTGTATTAATTAAGAACCCGAATTTTCAAACCAATACAGGAGAAGTAATTATTGTGGTTACACAGCCTGATGGCAAAGTTTTGCAAAAATCTACCTGGGAATCGGGAACTTTTCAAAGTCCTGAAGGGCGAAAAGTATATTCCTGTAAGTTGAATTTCGATTACACGAAAGGGGAAGCAAAACGATTGAATTTTTCCAATGAGAACACCTTTGCAATATACCTGCATGGTATAATTTCCTTTAAGATAATT
>Ga0209023_10003357_pt1 | contig 19189 bp, 17 predicted proteins | sample LakOneMetagenome_FD_187468 | JGI IMG/M metagenome (GOLD analysis project Ga0209023, IMG submission 187468) | Freshwater and sediment microbial communities from Lake Erie, Canada (SPAdes) (version 2) | ecosystem: Environmental > Aquatic > Freshwater > Lentic | place: Lake Erie, Canada...
GATCCTTCGGCACGGCACACCTTGGAACAGGCACTCGCTGATGTCAAAGTACGCGCGCTCGCTTCGGTGCTCGCTTCACTGTTCGACGAGCCGCTGCGCGCCGTCTTCATCGAACTCAAACAGGACCAGCCATCAGGTCTGGCTCCGGCACCGACTGACGCGGCGTTCTTCCCACGAGACGGCGCCAAACAGGTGATGGACACGCCGCGCGTTGCCGCGTGGGACATGGTGTGGAACGCGTCCGGCACGACTGCAACGCGTTACCAGGCCGCGCATGAGACCGTCATCGTCTTCCTTGGCGAGGGTCAACTCCGGCGTGCAGGCGCGAACGGCGGCGTCACGTCCGTCAAGAGCGGCACCATGATGCACCTCGATCGTGGTGCCCCGGATCGGCTCGAGATGATCAGCGGAGCGCCACGTGTGCTCTTCTTCGAGTTGAAGTGACGGTGATGATGTGGTTGAGCGCGACTGTTGCGTTTCTCACACCCGCGACCGGCGGCGGTCCCCGCGCGCGCCGGGGGCGTCTCGCCGTATACTCCGCGCTTCATCTGGACATGCCGAGGACACAATGACGCTCACGAGACGCGACCTGCTGGCAGCGGCTGCCGCCACAGTGACGGCTGGCGCCGCCGGCCTCGCGCAGACGCCGGGGTCTCCGGTCGATCCGACGAAGGTCCGCGGGAAAGCGGCCCGCCCGGTTGGTCAGCGCGCCCGCACGGAGTCGATGCAACGTGTGGCACGCGGCGCCACCGCGTCAGGCACGCCGCATCAGGACCTGATGGGCATCATCACACCGTCGGACTTGCACTTCGAACGCCACCACGGCGGCGTTCCTGATATCGATCCCCAGCAGTACTCGCTCCTCGTGCACGGCATGGTTGAACGGCCCATGATGTTCACGCTGGCCGATCTGAAGCGCTTCCCGTCGGTGTCGCGAATTCACTTCATCGAGTGCTCGGGAAACCTCGGACGGACTGCGGGGCCGGATACGACGCCAGGGCAACTGGCTGGCCTGACGAGCACGAGCGAATGGACGGGCGTCCCGCTGGCGACAATCTTCAAGGAAGTCGGCGCTAGGCGCGTGCGTCGTGGTTCCTCGCGGAAGGTATGGACGCCGCCAGGCTGACGCGCAGCATCCCGACGTCGAAGGCATTCGAGGACGCGTTCCTCGCGTACGGACAAAACGGCGAACCGATTCGTCCCGAGCAGGGCTATCCAGCGCGGCTCTTCCTTCCGGGTTGGGAGGGCAACACCCACGTCAAGTGGCTGCGCCGAATCGAGCTGTCCGACAAGCCGTTCATGACGCGCGAGGAAACATCGAAGTACACCGAGCCGTACCGTAACGGGACGTCACGCATGTTCAGCTTCGCGATGGATGCGCGCTCGCTCATCACGAGTCCCGCGTATCCTCGCCGGCTCGATCGTGGCTGGGTGGAAGTCTCCGATATCGCGTGGACCGGTGCGGGACGCATTCGCCGCGTGGAAGTCAGCACTGACGGCGGCGCGACCTGGCACGCTGCGACTCTCCAGGAGCCGGTGCTTTCGAAAGCACACACACGCTTTCGGTTCATGTGGAATTGGACGGGCGGCGACGCGGTGCTCATGAGCCGCGCCACCGACGAAACGGGGTACGTGCAGCCGACGCGCGCGGAACTGCTCGCACAGCGCGGACCCGGCACCACCACCTATCACCTGAATCCGATCACCGGCTGGGTGGTCCATGCCGACGGAACGGTGGTCTACAAGGAAGAGGCGTGGGCGTGATGCCGCGCACCCTTCTGCTGCTGGGCACCGGTCTCTGGTGCGTGACACTGACGGCGTCGATGATCGCGCAGTCCGCGCCGGCACCGCGCGCGAGTGGCGCCGCGTCCGCTCCCGGCCGCAACACAAGCGCACCAACATCGCGTCCTTCGTCTCCGGCGACGACCGCGCCGGCGCGCTACGGCATTGGACGTCCGGCCACCGCCGCCGAGATCGGCGCGTGGGACGATGATGTGATGCCGGACGGAACGGGACTGCCGACGGGCGAAGGCACGCCAGCGGCCGGCGCCACGCTCTTCGCAGCACGCTGCGCCGGATGTCACGGCAAGACAGGCAAGGAAGGACCGAACGACGTGCTGGTGGGCGCCGCTCCCAGGCAGGGGTTCCCCTTCGCGGACGACCCGAACCTGCCGCATACGATCGGCAACTACTGGCCCTACGCCACCACGGTGTTCGACTACATCCGCAGAGCCATGCCGCCAGACGCGCCGGGTTCGCTCACTGACAATGACGTCTACAACGTCACGGCGTTCCTGCTGCACGCGAACGAACTGATCCCCGCTGACTTCGTCGTCAACGCGGCGACGTTGCCGACTGTGAAGATGCCGGCGCGGGAGCATTTCGTGCCAGACACTCGGCGGCGCTGATCGCGTCGTCGGCTCGCCTGAGCGAGCCACTCCTGCAGCTATCGAGCGGCGACGATCGATGTGACGGTAATGGTGTGGGTCTTCTCGTCGAGCGTGCCGGTTACGGTGACCTTCTTCCCCGCGAACGGCGCGGGCGTCTTCTGGTCGCTCAACTGGTAGGACGTCTTGCCGTCGGTGAGCAGATAGGTGGCGCCATGCGCGTCCACGCACATCTGCACGCATTCAGCATCCGTGTCGCCCATGCGCATGAGACTGTGATTCGCCGTGGCGCATTCGCTGTCGGTGATCGAGCCGGCGAATGTCTGCGTCTTCGCTGATTGCGCAGCGCCCGCCACACCAGCAACGCAGCAGAGCGCCAGGAGACCGATAGGCTGGAACTTCATGTGAGGGGATTCACGCGCGCCTCGCGCAAAAGAATTCGGCGAACGCGCAGTGAACGCGTTCGCCGATATCAGGTCATCGGGCGAGCTTACTCGCCGGGAACCATCAGGTGTGCCGTCGTCGTGCCGGCGTTCATGATCCAGGCACCGCCGCTGCGGCCGTTGTCAGGAAGACCCGTGGTGGCCGTGGTGGCACCGGGCAGCGCAACGGTCATGTGGTTGCGCACGTGGTCCTTGTCGGCGCCCATCAGGTGGAACCAGACAGAGCCGTATTCCGGCTTGACGCGCGTGCCGTTCTTTTCCATGTCGGCCAGCATCGCCTCAGACTTCGCCTTGTCGCCGGTGGCTTCGGCCTTCATGTTCTGCGCGACGCGCTCGATGTTGCCGGTGCTCGTGCACTCGATGGAGAACGCCTGCTGCAGGGGGAAACCCGAGCGGTCGTAGCAGACCATCTTGTTGGTGCCCTTCTTCAGCGTTTCGTACGTGAAGTCGGCCTTGTTCCACTTGATCACCGTCGCGTCCGCGCGCTGGTTGGCAGGCGCCGCCGCCAGGATGTAGTCGTAGGGAGAGGGCGCCGCAGGGGCCTGCGCCGTCAGCGCAACAGCCGATGTAGCCAGTGCACCGAGAACGAATGCGATCGTACCTTTCATGCTGAATCCTCCGTAAGTCGAATCGGAATCGGTTCGGCCGGCAGTCAGGATTACCTGGGCCGAACCCCATGCAAGGGTACGTCAGACCGAGACACGTTGCCCGCGATTTTTCCTCAGACGCGCGTTGTCGTCAGAAGGGTCCGCATTATCAGGAAACCGTAGGGTTGAACAGCGGGCAGGTGGGTTGGCGGGAGAGTGTGACGGCAGGAGGCACGCTCGCGGAGGCACAGCCGTGCTCCGCGAGCGTGATTGTCGAGAAACTACTGCTGCGATCGCGTTTCGCTGTTCGGCAGGCTGAACGCGATGTATTCGCCGGAGTATGAGCCGCCGCTCACGGCAACGATGATGTACTGCTTGCCGTCGACGGCATACGTCATCGGAGAGCCGCTCTGCGGAGCCGGAATCCACACGGCACCGACCTGGTTGCCGTTGGTCTTGTCGTAGGCGCGCAGCATCGCACCACGCGGATGCTCTGGCGTCGTCGTCACCTGCGGGTCACCGAGGATGACCAGCGTCTTGGTGACCATCAGGCCGACACTTCCCTGCTGACCCGTCTTCGGGATGGTGATGCCCTGCAGCGCCGGATGGTTGCGGATGTTGTCAGGCGTGTCGCCGTGCGGCACCTGCCACACGAGGTCGCCGCGATCGAGATTGAGGGCCGACACCACGCCGTACGGCGGCTTGACGATCGGCAGTCCCTGCACCTGGAGTGGCGGCGGTGGCGTGGACGCCTGCGCGGCCTCGTCGGCCTTGCCCTGCCTGGTAAGAATATCGGCGAGTTTCCGCTGCGTGTCGCTCTGCTTCGGCGCGTCGGCGCCGCTGCCAAAGCCCGGACCTTCATTCACGCGGAACGGCTGCCCTGCGATGCCCGCCACGTACCGAATGTCGGAGAACCCGGCCGGAGGCTCGACCAACCCAAGCAGGGAGACGCCCGCATTCGCCGCCTGCGCGAACACCGTGTGCGTTTCAGGATCGTAGGACGCACCCGGCCAGTTCGTGCCGCCACCGAGCGTGCCGATGGTGATCGACTGGATGGGTCCACCCACCTTGCTGACGACCGGCGGCAGGAACATCGGTCCCATGCGGTACATCTTCACGCGTTCGAGAGCCTCGGCTCGCATGGCCGGCGTGTAGTTGATGAGTTCGTCAGGCGTCACCGCTTGTCGCGCATACGCCGGCGGTCTGGTCGGGAAAGGCTGCGTCGGCGACGTCTTCTCGCCGGGCACGTCGCTCTGCGGAACCGGGCGCTCTTCGATCGGCCACACGGGCTGTCCGGTGATCCGGTCGAAGACGTACAGGAACGACTCCTTGCTCGGCAAGGCCACGGCCTTGATGGCGCGGCCGTTGACCGTGATGTCCGCCAGCAGCGGCGCGGACGACAGGTCGTAGTCCCAGATCGGGTGGTGCACCACCTGGTAGTGCCACTTGCGGACACCCGTTCTCAGGTCCACGCACACCAGCGAATCCGCGAACAGGTTGTTGCCGGGTCGGTGGCCGCCATACTGGTCGGAGGTCGGATCTTCAACGGGCAGATAGACCAGACCAGCGTCCTCGTCGACGGTGATCTGCGTCCACACGCCGGCGTTGCCGTTCACCGACCACGAGTCGTTCTCCCACGTCTCGTTCCCGAACTCGCCGGGCCGCGGAATCGTGTTGAAGGTCCAGAGCTGTTTGCCCGTGCGCACATCGAACGCACGCGCGATGCCCTTTGTGTTGTTGTGTGTGGCGACCTGCGTGCCTTCCTTGAACGACGACCCGACCAGAATCACGTCCTTGGCCACGGTCGGCGTCGCATGCAGCCCGATCTCTCCGGTCTCGAGATCGATCGGTTGCCGGTTGCCGAAGAACACGCCGACCTTGAGATCGACGACGCCGTTGGTGCCGAAGGTCGAAATCGGCGAGCCGGTGTGCGCGTTCAGCGCCACCATGCGGTAGCCAGGGGTGACGTAGATGACGCGGTCATCACCTCTGCCATCGGTCCAGTACGACACGCCGCGTCCAGACAGTTGGCGCGGCGCATTAGCGGCGCGGTTCCCTTCCCGCAGGCTGTAGGACCAGATGATCTCGCCAGACTTCGCGTCGATGGCGATGACCGACCGACGCGTGCCGGCCGTCGTGTACAGGACACCGCCAATCATCAGCGGCGTGCCTTCCAGCTTGTACTCGGGTCGCGGCCCGAAGTTGTCGGTCTTGAGGCGCCACGCCACTTCGAGCTTGTTGAAATTCGAGGCGTTGACCTGCGAGAGCGGCGAGTACTTGCTGCCGCGCACGTCAGCCGTGTAATGCGTCCACTCGCCGTTGGCCGTGCTCGGCAGGCCCGTCGTGCGGTTCTGCCCGCGCAGGTACGGCATTGTGGCGAGTCCGACCCCAACAATCGCCACAGCGGACAAAGTCCGCCACTCGTTTCGTGTCATTTGCGCTCCCCGCACTTGGTGGTGCTGAAATTGGGGCGTAAGTGTAGCGCGTCCTCGACCCGTCGACGGATTGAATTTTGATGGCGAGTCGAGGGCCGGATGAGTCGCTGCGGAACTCGCTGGCGTTGATCGATGGGGGGTGTCGGCGGTGCCGGGCGTTCAGGAAGAGCGCGGACGTTACGGCTTCGAGAAGTCGACGTTCACCTGGGCGGGCGCTTTCGTGACGTTCACCGTGATGTGGTACGCGGCGCCGGACCGATCGACCACTCGGATGTCACGGGAGCCAATCTTCACCTGACGATTGACGATGGGGATGTCGCCGACGCGTTCGCCGTCGATGAAGACGGTGGCACCGTCAGGTCCCTTCACCGTGATGGTGGAGTCCGGCGTCTCGATGTCCAGATTCGCCGTGACACCGGGCTGGATTTCGATGGTCTGCGTCAGGCTGAATCCGAGTTCCTTGTTCTGCGCCGTGATCTCATGAACGCCTGGCCGCAGGAACACGCGGTTGCTCGAGTCGAGTTGCAGCGCCCTGGCGCCCTCGGAGATGGTCACCTCAATCGGGGCGGTGACCTGCAGCCATCCCGAGAAAATCGCCTCGGACAGCGATTCGGTCTTCCCCTCACCGATGGTGATCTCACGCTTGATGGTGCCCTGGGTCGAATCGAAGACGACCGTATGCGTGCCGACCACCAGATCGCGCAGCGTCAACGGCGTGACACCTCGCGGTTTGCCGTCGACGATGACCTTGGCGCCGGGCGGGCTGGTTGTCGCCTGGAGCACACCCGTCGGTCTCGCGCGCCAGTCGATGGCGACCGGCACGTCCTCGCCGTGCACGATCTCGATGGGCTGTCCGCGCTTCTGTCCTTTCAGTCGCAGTTCGACGTCGTGGCGTCCGACCGGCAGTTCGACGTGGACCGGCGTCGTTCCCATCGGCTGACCATCCACAAATACCTGGGCACCGGAGGGAACGGACGCAAACGTCGCCGTGCCGATGCGACGCGCCGCGGCGAAGTCGTCCCATTTGAGCTTGCCCACCATCGCAGCGCCGCCAATGGCGGCAAGCAGCAGAACGCTGGCGGCCACTTTTAGGGTCAGCCTGCCGAGGCCGGAAAGGTCGGGTCTAACTTGAGGTAGAATCCGGCCCATCCCCTTGACCAAGCCGCCGTGCGCCCGCGAGGGCAGCGTAGGCATTGGGGCAGCCGTGAACGGCGTCATCGATTCCGCAGGTGACGCTGGCGGAGCACTTGGAAAGACGAGCGGACTCGGAGCGGCCGTCCAGACAGGGGGTGTGGACGGAGCAGCGTCGATCGGCACCACTGGCATCGGGGCCAGGTCAGCGTTCGGCTCGAGCCCACGTGCAGTACGTTGGCTCACGATCCACTGCTTCAGGGCTTCTGCGGCGGCAACCAGTTCGCGCTGACTTTCCATGTCCTACTTCATTATCGGTCGGCGTCCGATAAACGACACGATGGAACCGGGATCCGACCGAGAGGCGTCGTCCGCCGCGGCCGGCACTCAACCTGATACCCGCATGCTCGAAGCGGCGCAGCGACAGCTTGACACACTCCGCGCCACGATGGATGCGCGGTTGGCGGATTTGCAGGTCGCCCTGACCGATCCGAGTCGGGCCGCCACGCTGCCTGCCCTGGTCATGGAGTTGTCCCGACTGGCGACGAGCGAGGCGCACGCCACCACCGCCCGCATGTGCATGCAGCTCCGTCACGACGGAGAGGCCGCACTCGCGGAAGCCGAGGTGCGCCACGCGTCGATGATCGAAGCGCAGCGCAAGGCTGCCTGGGAACAGCAGCGCGCGCTCGACGCGGCGCGCAAGCGCATCGAGGAACTCGAAGCCGAACACCAGACCGCCACGCGCACCGCCGAAGAGCACCTTCGCACGCTTCAGGGTGAACGAACCGCGCGTGCCGATGTAGACCGCACGATTGCGACGCTCGAGCGACAGTTGCAGGTCGCGTCCGAACAGCTCGCCGATGCCAACACTGCTGCCAGAAAGCGCGCCGACGAGTTCTCGCGCGTCTACGAAGAAGCCGCAACCCTGCGCGAGCAGGTCGACGACCTCACCGCCAGACTCACGTCCACCCAGGCCAGTCTCGAGTCGGTCGGTCACAACCAGACTGCGGACCACGATGCCCTGACGGCGGCGCAGGCTGCTCTCTCGGACGCGCACACACGCATCGACGTCGAGCGCCAGGCAGCAGCCGTGGCAGCGTCCGCGCTGACCCAGATGCAGGGGCGTGTGTCCAGTCTCGAGCACGCGCTGGCGGAAGCGAAGTCACACGCCGCAGCAGACGACGCCGGCGCACGGGCACAGCAGGAACTGCTCAGTGCCAACGAGCGGCTGACGCACCTGCAGCATCAGCTCGACGAAGCCCTGCGTCGCCTGGAAGACGAACAAGTCGCCACGCAGGATGCCGTCGCCGCTCACAAGGACGCGACCGCTCGCATCGCCGCGCTCGAAGCCAGCCTCGCGGAACTCGAGCGCGCCCGTGACGAAGCCGCACAGAAACAGCTGCCCGACATCAAGGCTCGGATCGAGCAGGATCGCGAGTTCGAGCGCACGACTGGACGTCTGCACCAGGTGACCGCCGAACTCGAGTCCGTGCGTGGCACCGCCAGCGAACTCCGCGCAGCACTCGCGGCCATGGAAGCCAGCTGGCACGGCGAACAGCAGACCGTCGCCACGCTTCGTCGGGCTGTGGCGGAGTCAGAGCAGGCACGCGATAGCCACGCCGAAGCACTGCGTGAACGCGACAGCGAACGCGCGCGACTGGCCGAACTGCAGCAGGCCAATGACGCGCTCTGCGAAGAACTCGCCCGGGAACGCACCGCCTTCGCCGAACTGACGGCGCAGAGCGTGGCCTCCAGCCAGAAGCAGGACGCCATTGGTGCAGATCTCGATCGCGTGACGGCGTCCACGGCGGGTCTGGAGTCGGCACTCGCCGATGAGCGCGCACGCACGGCGGCCTATCGCTCCATCGAGCACGAGCTGCGCGAACAGGTCACGCGCGCGACGTCGAACACCGACGCGGCACGACAGGAACTCGCCGACACGAGTCAGAAGCTCGAAGCCGTGGAACGTGCGCGGCGCGAGGCGCAACAGCGCGTCGCGAGTCTCGAAGAGTCGCTGGCACACTCCGTCCACGAACATCAGGCGCTCACGACGGCCCTCGAAGCCGAGCGTGCCGTCGCCGCCGAACTGCGTGAGGCCGTTGCGACCGCTGAACAGCGACTCGCCGAAGCCCACTCGGTGGCAGACGCGCTTCGTCTGGAACTCGAGTCGCCGTTGCCCGCAGCGTCCGCGCCGGCCGATGCCGAAGAAGTCGAGCTCTCGTTCGACGATGACGATGATGACGACACAGCCAACCGTCCGCTCGGCGCCTCTGGCGTCCGCGTGGCGACGCGCTATTCGTTCACGTCACGCATCGAGGTTGGCGTCAACGGACAGTCCGGCCAACTGGTGAACCTCTCGGTCGCCGGGTGCGGCATCCGCACACCTGCCCTGCTCGAAGTGGGTGCGCCAGTCATCGTCCAGTTGCCTGGCGAAGTCGGGGCGCCCTGCGAAGGCGTGGTCGTCTGGTCGCGGCGCGATGGTTCCAAGTTCACGAAGGCCGGCTTCCGCTCGGGCGTGAAATTCACCAAGGCCGACGTGATGGCCATCGAAGCCTTCATGATTCTCGAAGCCGACGTCTAGCCGCCCCCATTCTGCGCGCGGCCTCGACGAGGTTGCCGCACAGCAGTCCGCCCAGCAGGTAGTGCACCGCGCCGGTGCCGAAGAAGATCGCGGCACCAGCCAGCGCCACGACACCTCCATTGACCATCTGTGCCCAGGGACGCGCCGGTGACGTCGGCGGGTCAGTCAGCATGAATCCGGCGAAGAACACCGCAGCGAGCAGATCCGGGGCCACGAAAATCTCGGCCACGTCCCGCACGTCCACCACGAAGGTCGACACGCTGAAAATCACGAAGTAGACCGCGAGAAACGCCGCCGCGAGGTGCAGGCGATGAACCCGCCACGCCAGCAGCGTCGTGCCGCCAAGCAGGATCGGCCAGGCTGCACCAGGCACGATGGCCGGTAAGGCGCCCCACCAGCTCTGCGCGCTGTCGAACAGGTAGTAGACACACACCAGTCCTAACGCCGCGGGGTTGAAGACGTTCGCAGACGCCGTCCTCAGCAGGTGCTTCGCAGCAAGCCCGATGGCTGTCGCTACCGCACAGACATACCAGGCGTCGCGAGGGCTGACGACGGCCGCAATCAACAGGGCCGTGATCAGACCACCGTCGGGAAACGTCCAGCGTCGTCTGCGCCAGCGAAGCATGGGGACATCGATGACCAGCGCTGCGGCGATGCCGCAGGCGAGGCCTGGCCCAACTCGCGCGAGGCCTTCGACGCGACCCGCGATGAGCAGCAGCACACACAGGACGCCGAGCAGCAGCCCTTTCGGCGTGCGCACCGCACGGCGAAGCCGAACCGACCAGGCGGTGGATCCGCGAAGACGGCGACTCACGCCCGGCTCGCGGTCGTTTTGTTCGGAGGACGCAAGGAGTCGTCCGCGCTGCACCGGCACGGTGGACGGGGTCATCGGCGCAGGGCCTCGACGAGCGCCGCGTCGACAGCCTGCGAGAAGGCTTCGGCGCTCTGCGTGGCACCAGTGACCAGGTCCACGCTCGAACTCTGGCGTTCCTCGACCTGTGCGGGCAGCGCGGCGATCATCGAGCACGGATACCGCATACGACACCTGGCGATCTGCGCCGAGACGATGCGTCCGCGTCGAATGGTCACCGTTGCCTGCACACGTCCGTGAATGCTGTCACCCCATCCGCTGAAGACGCCGTCGCGGTAGAGTCCGCGAGTCGTGGGATGCGCAACCAACCCATGTCGGGCCTGTGCGGTGCGAACGTATCCGACGGCAAAGGCACCCATCGCGATGGCGACAGCCATTGCCAGTCGGACGGTTGATGCGCGCGTAACAGTCACGGACGTCGTCGCCTGTTGAGGATGGTTCGCCGAGGATTATATGAGGCGCCGGCTAACCGGCGATAAGCTGACACACCATGACACTGTCGAGTGATCTCCAACTTCTCCTCGTGCGCGAGCTTGAAGGGATGGCGCGCGAAGTCGGCGCGTTTCCTGATGATGTCGCGCTGTGGCACACAGTGCCGGGCGTCACGAATGCGGCTGGAAACCTCGCCCTGCATCTGGCCGGAAACCTCCAGCACTTCGTCGGCACGGTGCTCGGACAGACAGGGTACGTCCGTGACCGCGACAAGGAGTTCTCAACGCGTGCGGGCACGCGCGTGAGCGTCCAGCAGGAGCTTCACGCAGCGATCCGCGCAGTGACCGAGACACTGGGACACCTGGATGCATCCGTGCTGGAGAGACCGATGCCAGGCGCGCCCCTGGGACTGATGATCCGTACGGATCTCTTCCTGATGCATCTCGTCGCGCACGCGGCGTTCCATCTCGGGCAAGCCGGCTACATCCGCCGCGTCGTCTGTGCGGACGCTACGAGTGCGAACCCCATTCCCCTTGATGTCCTCGCGTCGACGATGTGAAGGACGGCGGGGTGACGACCATCCCCTCAGCCGCCGGCGATTGCGCCGATGACGTAGAACGGCTCCGCACCAGAGCGGACCGGCCCAGGGAGGAGCGTGGCGACCGGTTCGAGGGACAGGTCCTCTTCGCAGGCGAAGAACCTGAGAAACGGTCGTCGCTTGAGCGTGACGTGGTCGCGAATGGTTCCACGCAGCACGGGATACGTGGACTCGAGCGCGTCGAGCACGGAGCCGACCGTGGCCGGCTCCGGAACCTCGACAACCACCTCGGAGTCCACCTGCGCCAGCGTCTTCAGGTGCGCCGGCAGGATCACTCGAATGGACATGCCGCAACCTACTCCTTGAGCGTTTGCACTTCGACCGACAGCACGGGCGGTAAGTCGCGCGCGATTGCCGACCAGTTGTCGCCACCATTCGCCGAGGCGTACACCTGGCCGCCGGTCGTGCCGAAGTAGATGCCGCACGAGTCCAGCGTGTCCACAGCCATCGCATCACGCAGCACATTCACGTAGCAGTCGCGCTGCGGCAGACCGTCCGTCAGAGCTTCCCATTCATTGCCGCCCGTGCGGCTTCGGTAGACACGCAGCTTCCCGTCCGGCGGGTAGTGTTCCGAATCGCTCTTGATCGGCACGACGTAGATCGTCTCTGGTTCGTGCGCGTGGATGTCGATGGGAAAACCGAAGTCCGTCGGGAGATTGCCGCTGATTTCCGTCCACGTGTCGCCGGCGTTGTCGCTGCGCATCACGTCCCAGTGCTTCTGCATGAAGAGCACGTTGGGGCGCGACGGGTGCTGCGCCACGTGGTGGACGCAGTGCCCGACTTCCGCAGTCGGGTCGGGAATGTAGCTCGAACGAAGTCCCTGGTTGATGGCCTTCCAGCTCACTCCCCCATCGTCGGTGCGGAAGGCGCCCGCTGCCGAAATCGCGATGAACATGCGCTGCGGATCGACAGGGTCGAGGATGATCGTGTGCAGGCAGAGGCCGCCGGCTCCGGGCTGCCACTGCGAGCCGGTTCCGTGCGCCCTGAGCCCGGGCAGCTCCTGCCAGTTCCTGCCGCCGTCCGTCGTCCGGAAGAGTGCCGCGTCCTCGACGCCGGCGTACACAATGTCCGGATCGGTCAGCGACGGTTCGATGTGCCAGACACGCTTGAACTCCCAGGGGTGCGGCGTCCCGTCGTACCACTGGTGCGTGCCCGGAACACCGTCGTACGCGAACTTGTTGTCGACGGCTTCCCAGGTCTGGCCGCCGTCGTTCGATCGCTGCACGAGCTGCCCGAACCAGCCGCTGCCCTGCGACGCGTAGATGCGGTTAGGGTCGGCCGGCGAGCCCTTGACGTGATACAGCTCCCATCCGCCGAAGAACGGGCCGGCGATGTTCCAATCTTTCCTGGTGCCGTCGGCGGTCATTACAAACGCGCCCTTTCGGGTTCCAACGAGCACGCGTACTGAGCTCACGGTATGTCCTTTCCTGCGGCAGTCCCGCCGCATCGTAGTCCGTCACTATGGTCGATCCGCACGGCGCCCGATCGACATCACGGCAGGTGCTGAAGTGAGCGGCCGCCTCGAGCCTCGTACAATTGATGGCTTCATGGCCTCCGAATCAGCAACAGCGGCTGAGCCAGCCGCGGTGGTGCAACAGCCGTCAACCGTCTTTCCCGTGCTGTTTGCCATCAGCCTGGCTCACATGCTGAACGACATCATGCAGTCGCTGCTGCCCGCAATCTACCCGCTCTTGAAGGAAACTTTCGCGCTGAGCTTCGCGCAGGTGGGCTTCATGACGCTCGCGTTGATGGCGACCGCGTCGGTGCTGCAACCGGTGGTCGGGTTCTACACCGATTCGCGTCCCACGCCGCATTCGTTGATCGCAGGGATGGCGTGCTCGCTGGTGGGTCTCGTCGTGCTGGCCTTCGCCCACACGTATTGGATGCTGCTGCTCGCGGCGTCGTGCATTGGCGTCGGCTCCGCGGTGTTTCATCCCGAGTCGTCACGCATCGCACGCATGGCGTCTGGCGGCCGTCACGGACTGGCGCAGTCGCTGTTCCAGGTGGGCGGGAACGCCGGGTCGGCGGTGGGTCCACTGGTGGCGGCACTGCTGGTGGCGCCGTATGGTCAAGGCGCACTTCTGTGGTGCACGCTTATCGCCGTCGCCGGGATGGTGCTGACGGCGCGAGTTGGTCGATGGTTTCGCGAACGGCAGAAGCACCCGCACTACAACGCGGTGCACAGAAAACGCCAACGCATCTCTTCGCTGTCGAAGGGACGCGTCGCCGGCTCGCTGGCAGTGCTTGGCGCGCTGATCTTCAGCAAGTACTTCTACCTGGCGAGCCTCACCAGTTACTACACGTTCTACCTGATCACGAAGTTCCACCTGTCGGTCAGAGCCGCGCAGCTGCACCTGTTCGTCTTCCTGGTCTCCGTGGCTGTCGGAACCTTGCTTGGCGGACCCATTGGCGATCGCTTCGGACGCAAGCATGTCATCTGGGGGTCGATTCTCGGTGTGTTGCCCTTCACGCTCGCGCTGCCGTTCGCCAGCCTGTTCTGGACCACGGCGCTCACGATCGTCATCGGGTTGACCCTTGCCTCGGCGTTCTCGGCGATCGTGGTCTACGCGCAGGAACTGGTGCCTGGACGCGTGGGACTGATCTCGGGCGTGTTCTTCGGATTCGCGTTTGGCATGGGCGGACTTGGCGCAGCGGCTCTTGGTCAGATGGCCGACGTCATCGGCATCGAAGCGGTGTACCGCGTGTGCGCGTTCCTTCCAGCCATTGGTCTGCTCACCGCATTTCTTCCCGACGTGGACAAGGGCTCGTCGGCATCGCAGGCACGTGCCGCATCGGAGCGCCGATGAGCGATCAACTCGCGCTGTTCGACATCGCTCCCGTCGAGGAACCCGACGAATATGCGGTGCAACTGCGTCGCACACACGAAGAGGCTGCGGCAGTGGCCGCTCGCCTGCCTGCCAATGTGTTCTTCGGAACCAGTTCGTGGAGTTTTCCTGGCTGGCGCGGCATCGTCTACTCGCGTCAGACGACGCAGGCGTCGCTCGCCCGCGAAGGGCTGCGCGAGTACTCGACGCATCCACTGCTGACGACCGTCGGCGTTGATCGCAGCTACTACGCCCCGATGCCGGTTGAAGACCTCCGCCGCTACGCTGAACAACTGCCGGCCACCTTCCGCTGCTGTTTCAAGGCGCCAGCCGCAGTCACCGCCATGTCACTCGGGGCGCCGGGTCGACAATCGCGAAACCCAGACTTCCTGTCGGTCGGCCGTCTCGTGGACGACTTGCTTCGCCCGTGCGATCTCGCGTTCGCCGCGCACACGGGCCCTATCGTGCTCGAGTTCCCACCGTTCCCGCGCGGTACCCGAGTCGACCTGGCCGAGTTCCAGAGCGGTCTCGACCGATTTCTCGGCGAGTTGCCAAAGCAATTCGAGTACGCCGTGGAACTGCGCGACACGCGACTGCTGACTCCGACGTATCGCGACATGCTCGTTCGACGAGGCGTCGCGCACACCTTCAACTACTGGTCCGCGATGCCGACGCCCGGAGAGCAGACCGCCGTGGTGCCGCCTGAGGAAGCAGACTTCTCTGTCGTGCGACTGCTGCTTCGTCCAGGCACGTGGTACGAAGACCAGCGTGAGCGCTTTCAGCCCTTCGATCGGCTCGTGGAACCCGACACGAGCATGCGCGCCGACGTGGTGGCCATCGCACGGCGTGTGGTCAACCGCGGCCGTCGCGTCTACGTGCTCGTCAACAACAAGGCGGAGGGTTCGTCGCCGCTGACGGTGATGGCGCTCGCTCGTGCGCTTGCCGATGCCACGACGCAGCCCTCTGCAGGCGACGCTTCGTGAGATCGCTGTAAGGACTGAGTAAGCAATCCGCGGTGATCTTCGACGCGTCCCGTTCTACCGGGTCGGACACCGCGATAATCGAGCGCAGTGGTACTCCGCCTTGTTCGTTGCGTGCTGCTCTCGCTCGCTTCGATGGGCCTGCTCACCCAAGGCCTGGCGGCGCAGAGCTCGGCCGTCTCGGGTCGAGTGGTCGACCCCTCCGGACTTCCCCTCCCTGGCGTCTCCATCGAACTCACGCATGACGGTGTCACCGCGCAGACGACGGTGAGTGATGGGGAGGGCGTGTTCTCGATTGGTGGTCTCGAGCTCGGTCACTACGACCTCCGGGCAACGCTCGACGGCTTCGAACCCCAGCAGCGTCAGGACATCGAGGTGGGAACGGAGGCCGTGCCGCTCACGTTGCGGATGAACGTGGCAACGGTACATCAGGACGTGACCGTGACGGCGCCAGGGGTCAGTGACGTGCTCGGCGCTGCGGAACCCGACGCGGTTGTCTCCGTCACGCGCGACGTGATGGACATCGCCATGCTGCCAAACAGCCAGATAGACGATGTGCTGCCGTTGATGCCAAATGTCGTCCGCGGCCCTGACGGTCTCATTGCTGTGGCCGGGGCACGCTCAACGTCCATGGGGCTGGCCATTGATGGGCGCGACGGGCGCGACCCCATCCTGGGTGGCGCCGGTCTCATGCTGCCGCTCGAGGCCGTCGAGAGTATGAGCGTGTATTCCGGCGGAGCACCCGCGGAGTTCGGCAATGCAACCGGTGGCATCACGTCGGTGAGCACGCGTGCCGGCACCGACACGTTCCACATGCATGCCGACAGCTTCTTTCCACGCCTGCTCTACGACAACGGTGTGAGCGGCATCGCATACTGGGATCCCAACTTTGGCATCGGCGGTCCTCTCGTGCGTGGCCGCCTCACGCTTCAGCAGTCCGTCAGCTACCGCTTCGATCGCAACGCGTTCACGACGCTCGCCGGTCCCGAGCGCAACGAGTTCAACGCCCTGCTCTCGTGGACACAGCTGGACCTGCGCATCAGCGACGCGCAGCACGTTCGCGTCTCAGCCGGCGCAGACCCACGCTCGACCGACCGCGCCAACATCACGGCCTTTACGCCGGCTGGAGTGATGCCGCGCATCGGACTCGGTGGATGGACCGCGGCCGTCACCGACAGCGTGGTGACCAGTCGGGCCGTCTTCGCCTTCAGCGTGAGTGCGCTCGGCCCACACGTGTCGGTCGCACCGCACGGTGCGGCGCCGTACGTGATGCGACACGACCTTGTAGAGGGCAGCTACTTCGACAGCGAAGATCGGCACGCCACCCGCGTCGAGACCGGCGCACGCATGGTCTGGTCTGCGTCACCGTCGCATGCCGTCACTGCGGGCGTGACGCTCAATCGAACCGCCCTGGATCAGACCATTGACGGCCACGTCATTCAGCAGTGGCGCTCGGACGGCACGCTTGCTCGAACGATTGCTTTTCTGCCCGCTGCGTCAATATCGGTCGCATCAACGGGCTATGCCGCATTCGTGCAGGACCGCTGGACTATCCATCCATCGCTCGTCATCGACGCGGGCATGCGTGTCGATGGAGACGATGCCACGCACATGGCCGTGAGTGCGCCGCGTCTGGGCTGGACGTTCGGGAAGGCGGATGGCCACGCGATGATACGCGGCAGCATCGGCGTGTTCGGAGAGACCCTGCCCCTCTCCGCTCTCGCGTTTTCAGGACTGCCGGTCCGACAGATCATGACCTATGCATCATCCGGCGTCCCTGCGACTCCGTTTCTCGTGACACCGCAGCGCGCCGCCTCGCTGAGCGCTGCCCGCGCGTTCCGCTGGGATATCGAAGCGGACCGGCGTGTCGGACCGTGGATGTTCCGGGCACGTGTCGAAGACCGACGCGGACACCATGACCTCGAGGTGTCCTCGCCGAGCGTTGGCAACGATGGTGCTGACGTGGAGTGGCTGACGTCGACGGGAGCATCGCGCGCCCGGAGTCTGGAGACGACGGCTGGATATCGCAGCCGCGACGGCAACGAGTGGTACGTCTCGTACGTGCGTGCGGCGACGTCAGGCGTGCAGAACAGCCTTGATGCGACCGAAGGATTGCTGCGCGTGCCGTTCGTCCAGGCTGGCGGCTCCGGACCGTTGCCTGCCGATGTGCCGCATCGACTGCTGGCGTGGGGTGTGTTGCACCTGCCGGCGCGTCTGACCGTCGCGCCGTTCCTCGACGTACGAAGCGGCTTCCCGTACACCGCGACCGATGATGAGTGGGTTCAGGTCGGAGCAGTGAATGCGTTTCGTCTGCCTGCCGCCGCGACACTCGACCTGTCAGTCACGCGCGTGGTCGGACTGCCTCACCATCTTCCGGATGCGCGCCTCGGGTTGAAGCTCTATAACATCGCGTCCGTTCACACGGAGCGCGATGTGCAGACCGACATGTCACGGGCTGACTTCGGCACGGCGTACGATCCACTGCCGCGCGATTTCAGCATCGTCTTCGAGCTGCTCTGGGGCCGGCGCACGCACTGAGTGCCGCACTCGACGCACTGACATCGGCATCGAGCGGGCTTCTGCCGCTAGCGCTCGATCATGGATTCGATGTCGTCCTGCGGTGGCGCGGATTCCTTCTCCCGTCCGTACCCGGCTGCGTAGTCTGCGAGTCGCACCTGCAGGTTGCCGGCGTTGGTCGAGTAAAGCATGCCTGTCTGGTAGGTGATCACGCCTTCACGCACGAGGCGTTCGATTTCGCCGTCGAACGAACGCATGCCGTCGAGTTCACCGTCGTTGATGGCGTCGAGCAGCGACTTGCCGTCTTTCTCACCCTGCTCGATGTACTCGCGTGTGCGGAGGGTGGACTTCAGGATTTCGAGCACGGCGACGCGTCCGCCGGAGACCTGCGGCATCAGGCGCTGCGCGATGAAGTAGCGAAAGGCACTGGCGAGCCGCGTCCGGATGACCTGTTGATCGCCGTGCGGGAACGACCCGATGATGCGCTCGACCGTCTTCGTGGCGTCGATGGTGTGCAGCGTCGAGAGCACGAGATGGCCGGTCTCCGCCGCTGTCAGCGCAATTTCCACCGTCTCGCGGTCGCGCATCTCGCCGACCAGAATGACCTTCGGCGCCTGTCGCAGCGCCGCACGCAGCGCCAGGGCAAAGCTTGGCGTGTCCGCATGCAGCTGGCGCTGATGAATCGTCGCCTTCTTGTGCGGGTGCATGAACTCGATGGGATCCTCGATGGTGAGGATGTGCTCGGCGCGCGTCTCGTTGATGCGGTCGATGATCGCGGCCAGCGTCGACGACTTGCCCGAGCCTGTCGGGCCCGTCACCAGGACGATGCCGTTCTTGAGCGCTGCCACCTCGGCGAGCGCCGCCGGCAGCTTCAGCTCGTCGAACGTCGGAATGCGCGACGCGATGACACGCATCACGATGGCGTACGTGCCACGCTGCCGGAAGACATTGACGCGGAACCGCGTGCGAGACGGCACCGAGTACGAGAAGTCTGTCGCTCCCTCGAGTTCGAGGGTCTGCAGCACCTGGACGTTGCCGCCAATCAGGTCGCGTGCGATGCGGGCAGTCTGCGCGGGCACGAGCATGGCGAGACCGTCGATGGGCACCGCCACCAGCTCACCGTGCCGTTCCACCTGCGGCGGCCGTCCAGGCGAGAAGACCAGGTCGCTGATGCCACTGCCGGAATCGAGCAGCGCTTCGACGAGCCCATGTGTCGGCGTGCCGCCCTCGACGGCCGCAGCGAACAGGCGAGCTTCGAGCGCGGGGTCACTGACGGGCGCACCGGCACACACATCCATGTTCGGACTATCGGTTGATCGAGGCGTCAGCCTTACCGCGGCGTCCACGCGATTGGTCGGTCGGCTCGGCCTGCTGCCGCGTCTGCTCCGCCTGGCTCGCGCGC
>Ga0209023_10003358_pt1 | contig 19185 bp, 19 predicted proteins | sample LakOneMetagenome_FD_187468 | JGI IMG/M metagenome (GOLD analysis project Ga0209023, IMG submission 187468) | Freshwater and sediment microbial communities from Lake Erie, Canada (SPAdes) (version 2) | ecosystem: Environmental > Aquatic > Freshwater > Lentic | place: Lake Erie, Canada...
CCCCGCCTCCATCACATGCTCGAGCATCGGCAGGTTCCCCCGTGCGGCATAGCTCGCGTAGAAGTCCAGGTCGCCCCCGAACACGAGGCCGCCCTTGTCCGACTGGCTGATGTAGAAATGGCCCATGCCGAAACTGACCACATGGTCGATGACGGGCTTCAGCCCCTCGGTCACGAAGGCCTGCAGGATGTGGCTTTCGATCGGCAGCCTGAGGCCGGCCATCGCCGCGACCTGGCTCGACCGGCCGGCAACGACGATCCCCACGCGCTTCGCCCGGATCGGCCCGCGCGTCGTCTGCACACCCGTGACCCGCCCGTTCACGATGTCGATCCCCGTCACCTCGCAGTTCTGGACCAGGTCAACCCCGCGCTGGTCGGCAGCGCGTGCATAGCCCCAGGCCACGGCATCATGGCGCGCGGTGCCGGCCCGGCGCTGGATGAGCCCGCCATAGATCGGAAAGCGGGTCTGCTCGTAGTCCAGATAGGGCAGCATCCGCTTCAGCTGGTCGCGGCTCAGGATTTCGGCATCGTCGCCCCGGTTGACGATCGCATTGCCGCGCCGGACCGCGGCGTCGCGCTGGCCGTCGGAATGGAACAGGATGATGTGGCCGCGCTGCGAATGCATGACGTTGTAGTTCAGGTCACGTTCCATGCGTTCCCACAGCTTCAGCGAATGGCTGTAGAACTCCGAGTTGCCGGGCAGGAAGTAGTTCGCCCGCACGATCGTCGTGTTGCGCCCCACGTTGCCGCCGCCCAGGTAGCCCTTCTCCAGCACGGCCACGTCACGGATGCCGTGCTTTTCGGCCAGGTAATAGGCTGTGGCAAGCCCGTGGCCGCCGCCGCCGATGATGATCGTGTCATACTCGGCCTTGGGTTCCGGCTCGCGCCAGGCCGGGCGCCAGCCCTTGTTGCCAAAGAGCCCCTGCTTCAGGACCTGGAACCCGGAATAGCGCATGGCGAACCCCCTGAACCGGTCTTTGCCGCCGGTCTTTGCTCATGGCCGTTCACCCCCTTGGCCGGGGACAGCCCCCACGATCATCGCGGCAGGCCAGGGCCCGCGCCCCCATGCGCGCGACATCGGCATGTCGTTTCCGGGACGTGAGGGCAACGACGGCGGCTTTACTTGGTCCGCCGGCCACCCTACGCTCGCAGGGCAGCAGACAGGGCAGCAGGACGACCCCAAGGCGCGGTGGGAATTGGTCGAACGGGACATCGGACATATCTGGATCGGCCCGGACGATCCGCCATCCCTGTGGATGGACACCTGGAAGGCCGCCCACCCCGGCTGGCGCTACCGGCTCTATGACAATGCCTATCTGACCGGGCGGCGGTTCCGCAATCAGGCGCTGATCGCCGACTATGCGCGGCGCGGGCGCTGGGCGGGGGTCGCCGACCTCATGCGCTACGAGATCCTGTTCGAAGAGGGTGGCTTCCTGCCCGAGGCGGATTCGATCTGCCTCCATCCGGTCGACGAGCTCTTTGTCCGCCGCGGCCTCTTCACGGTCTATGAAAACGAGGGCGGCGCGAGTGGCCTCATGTCGCCCTTCCTGGCCGCGACGGCCGGCCACCAGGTCCTGGCCGAGGTGATCGCGACCCTGGGCCGGCTGCCCCTGACCGCCGCCCACGCCCCCTGGACCACGACCGGCAACGGCTTCCTGCGGCGCTTCTTCCTCGAGGACCGGCCGGAGCTGAAGCGCCAGGTCACGATCCTGCCGGCCCATACCTTCATCCCCGACCATCATCGGGGCGCGAGCTACGATGGTCCGGGCAAGATCTACGCCCGGCAGATGTGGGGCTCGACCACCGACGGCTATGCGGCCGGCCGGCCCGAGCGGTTGGTCCCGCAACATGCCAGCATCAGGCCGACCCGGATGGACCACATCATCCGGCGCGTCCAGGAAAGGGCCGGTGTCCGGCAGCCGCCCCCGCGCGAACTGCGCCGCGCGGGGCGCAAGGTCATGACGATCCTCGCCCACCCCGACGACGCCGAGATCTACATGTTCGGGACGCTCGCACACTACAAGCGCGCCCAGGCGAACCTGCACCTGGTCGTCGCGACCCAGGGCGACCGGGGGGTTGCGAAGCGCAGCGGTGACCGCCCCCTCGCCGCGACCCGCGCGACCGAGGCCGAGATGGGGGCGATGGCGCTTGGCGCGCGGCTGACGAACCTGGGTTTCGGCGACGGCCGACTGGCCGCAGAGCGGATGGGCCTGCTGGCCGCGATCGACGCCCTGATCACGCGCGAGGCACCGGATATCATCTTCACCCACGCACCCGAGGACTACCACGCCGACCACCGCGTGCTGTCGGCCGCCGTGGCGCTCGCGACCCGCGAAAGGGTGGCGCTGGCCTATTGCGACACGATGAACGGCACGGGCTTCGTGCCAGAGGTCGGGATCGACATCACCGACACTCTGACCGCGAAACTGGCCGCGATCCGCCTGCATTACAGCCAGCAACCCCGCCGCTACGTGCTCGCCGCCCGCGACCTCGCCCTGGCCCGCGGCCGCGAGGTGACCGGCGCCGAGGGCCGCCCCCACGAGGCCTTCCGCCTTGTCGGCGTGCCCGGACAAAGATCGCCGATGCGCCTTCTGCCCGGGGCGGTCACGCCTGTCGGGGGTAAGGGCTAGCGGCTGGGGCGGTGCCGGGCCGGGACGCTGGGCGGCGCCGTCACCCGGCCCGAGGGGTCAGAGCGGCAGGCTCAGCGGGCCGACGCACATGTTGATAATGTCCCTGCGGACAGAGCAGTTGCTAGAGCGGCACCCTTGCACGCTTCGCAATCAGGACGGCCGGCCCCGCCAGAAGTTGCACGTCGCCAAAGGGTCGCTCCGGCCCGAGCAGTCGCCGGGCAGCACCCTTACTCGGCTTGGGGGGCAGGTCAGCACGCCCCCCCAGCCTGTCAGCTCAGCCAGCAGGCAGCGGCAACCCAGGCGCCCACCCCTTCGCGCACGTTGAGAGTTGAAAACGAACTGCCCCACAAGTCAGTGGCTACCGTCCAGAGCGCGGCGACCCGAGTGACCGCCAGCCCCGGCGCACGCACCCGCCTCGACGCGCCGGAGAAACGGTGCTGCTGTTAGTCAAGCGCCACCCCCGGGGTTGCGGCAAGCCAAGCGACAGGCCGGCAGCCTTGTGCGCCCCGGAGGGCCAAAGCGAACCTTCCCACGCGTCAGTAGCACCTCCCATAATGTAGCGCCGCCCCAACCGATGATCAGCGCAACCGCTGTTGCACGCTTCGGCATTCCGGGCTGCCGAAACCCGCAGACCCGCACTCCCACCCATTACTCGCCACGGCCCGAGTGGTCGACCGGCGGGCTCCCTTGCACCCTGGACGAACTGTCCCACAGGTCGAAAAGCGCCATGCGTGGCTGCGTCGGCCCGAGCGGCCGCCCACCCGGCAGCCTCGCTCACCCCGGACGGTCATATCGCGCCTTCCCGCTCGTCAATAACGGCTCCCAGAAGGCAGCCCCGCCCCAACCGTTCGCCAGCCCCACCGGTCTTGCACGCCTCGGCGTGCAGGGCTGCCGAACTCACAGGCCCGCACCGCCGCCGGATGGTCGCCGCGGCCTGACAGCGCGTCCTGCCGGCAGCCTTGCCCCCTCCTTCAGTCAGGACGAAGGGTTCTGCAGGTCGATGGGCCCAATCCGTGGGCAGCGTCGGCCCGAGCGGCCAGCCATCCGGCGTCCTCGCGCAATTCCGGGAGCCCGAACGCACCGCCTCATTGGTCAGCGTTGGCCGCCACAGGGGCCGCTACGGCCCGCGCAATTGCCCGGCCGGCACCCTGGCGCCCCCAGGGGAGGGCGACCAGTTCCACTGGCCAATACCCGCCGCAGCTGCCCCATCGGCCCGAGTGGCCGCCCCGCGCCCGTCCTCTGACCCAGACGTCAGTACGACTGGCCCCCTGCCGAATCTCAGAACATCAGGGCCGCCCCATCCCGTCGAACAGCTTACAGACGGCAGCGCGCAGTCCCACGCTTCCTGGGCGGCCGCACCGCGCCAACACGGCGACCGCCAATTCCGATCCACCTTGCTCCCACGCAGCGCGCACGACGCGGCCGGGCACCCGACCCGCGTCGCGCCCCCCGGAATGGCCGCTCAGAGGCCCTTCGACTGATAGGTCGCGGCCACCCGGCTGATGGCGACGATATAGGCCGCGACGCGCAGGTCCTCGACGTCCTGGCGTTCGTGCCAGATCTTGCGCATCGACTGGTAGGCCGTGCGCATCGTGTCGTCGAGGCCCGAGCGGACCAGCGCCAGCTCGTCCGAGCCGGTCAGGAACTTTTCCTTGAAGTCGGGCGAGAGCGACCAGCCCAGCCCCTGGTCGCCCGAGAGCCGTTCCAGCTCCTCGACGATGAGGCGCGAGCGTGCCTCTTCGGCGCGGCGCTGCATCCGGCCGAAGCGGATGTGGCTCAGGTTCTTGACCCATTCGAAATAGCTGACCGTCACGCCCCCCGCGTTGGCATAGAGGTCGGGGATGATGAGCGTGCCCTTGCGGCGCAGGATCTCGTCCGCGCCGAAGGTGATGGGGCCGTTCGCCGCCTCGATGATGAGGGGCGCCTTGATCCGTTCGGCATTGCCCAGGTGGATCACGCCCTCCATCGCGGCCGGGATCAGGATGTCGCAGGCCTCTTCCAGGACAACCGAACCATCCTCGACATAGGTGGCGTGGGGATAGCCCTTGACCCCGCCATGGGCGCCGATCCACTCGCGCACCGCTTCGACCTTCAGACCCTTCTTGTCGACCAGCGCCCCGTCGCGTTCGATGATGGCGATGACCGTCGCGTCGTCTTCTTCCGACAGGAACTTGGCGGCGTGGTAGCCCACGTTGCCGAGGCCCTGCACGATGACGCGCTTGCCGGCAAGGCCGCCCGAAAGACCGGCCTTCGCCACGTCCTCGGGGTGGCGGAAGAACTCGCGCAGCGCGAACTGCACGCCCCGGCCCGTCGCCTCGACCCGGCCCTGGATGCCGCCGGCATGGGGCGGCTTCCCGGTCACGCAGGCCTTGGCGTTGATGTCGGTCGTGTTCATGCGCGCATACTGGTCGGCGATCCAGGCCATCTCGCGCTCGCCCGTGCCCATGTCGGGCGCGGGAACGTTCTGGGCCGGGTTGATCAGGTCGCGCTTGATGAGTTCGTAGGCGAAACGGCGGGTGATCTGTTCCAGCTCATGCGCGTCCCACTGGCGGGGATCGACGCGGAGGCCGCCCTTCGAGCCGCCGAACGGCGTTTCCACCAGCGCGCACTTGTAGGTCATCAGCGCCGCGAGCGCCTCGACCTCGTCCTGGTGCACGGCCATGGCATAGCGGATGCCGCCCTTCACCGGTTCCATATGTTCGGAATGAACCGAGCGGTAGCCGGTGAACGTCTCGATCTTGCCGCGCAGGCGCACGCCGAAACGGACCGTGTAGGTCGAGTTGCAGACCCGGATCTTTTCGGCCAGCCCCGGCGACAGGTCCATGTGCGACACGGCACGCTTGAACATCAGATCGACGGAATCGCGAAAGCTGGGTTCGCCCTGCACCATGACCGACATGACCGTTTCCTTCTGCATCGCCCAGGGCATCAGCCGGGGGCTGCGGCGCCGAACCGCTCGGCGCATCCTGGCATGGAGTCCTTAACGAAATATGTCGGTAGAACAAGTGCGGCGGTCGCTTTTGCGCAGGGCGACGCAGGGCGACGCAGGGTCGCCCGCCCCGGCCATGAGCCAAAAGCCGCCCGCCGGCCCCATTCCGCCGGCCTGCGCGGATTGGCGCCGAGAATCACCCATTCCTGAGCGGAGAATCGGCCGTCCCCATCGAAAGCAAATTTCCGATTGTCCCCCACTGGAGACAATTACCGGGACGTCGGCGGGATTGTTGCGGGCTGCCGGCGGCAAACCGGGGCATTGCTGCTCTGCCCCAATTTTGCCGCAAGTCCCAACGTTATCTCACAGACTGGATTTGGAGTAAAACCGCGCGCCGGAAATTTCAGCCGGGTGCAGAAGCGGAAAAGGAAGGGTGCAAGATGTTCAGGAACGATCTCGCCGACCGAATTGTTACGGGCACCGAGCGACTCGAGCGCCGCCTGCGGCGCAAGGTAGCGGAATTCCGGCAGGATGAAAGCGGATCGCTGGTCGTCTTCGGCCTGTTCGTGTTCATCATCATGCTTCTGCTGACGGGCTACACGCTCGACCTCATGCGCTATGAGGACCGGCGCACGGTCCAGCAGAACACCGCCGACCGCGCCGTTCTGGCCGCAGCCGACCTGCGTCAGACCCTGGCGCCGGCGGACGTGGTCAAGGACTACTATATCAAGAACGGCCTGCCGGCACCGGCCGACGCCGACATCAGGATCCAGCAGGGCAACTTCAACGAATGGCGCACCGTGTCCGTGCGCAGCAATGAACAGATCCCGACCTGGTTCATGCGAATGGTGGGCGTCAACAACCTGCAGGCCGGCGCCGCGAGCATGGCCGAAGAGCGTATCGGCCAGGTCGAGATCTCGCTCGTCCTCGACGTGTCGGGCTCGATGGCCAACAACAACAAGCTCGTGAACCTGAAGCCGGCTGCGAAGGCCTTCATCGACACGATGTTCGACTCGGTCGAGGCCGGCAAGCTGTCGATCTCGATCGTGCCCTACTCGACCCAGGTCTCGCTCGGGCCGGACTTCATCAAGTATTTCGCCGACAGCGGCAACGTGCCCGGCTCGACCGAGCAGACCTCGTCGTCCTGCCTCGAATTCGACACATCGGACTTCCAGTCGCCGGTCATCTCGCCCAAACTCGGCGGCTATGGCGCGGCCAACGCGCCCCTGGACCGCGTCTACAAGCAGAATGGCCATTTCGACCCGTTCTATACGACGAACTCGATCGAAAACTCGGGCCTGTGGAATTGCCCGCCGGACGTTTCCGCGGCGCAAAACGCCAACAACAACCGCTACATGACCGTCTATTCGGGTGACCGCGCAGCGCTCAAGGCCCGCATCGACGCGCTGCAGGCCGATGGCAACACCTCGATCGACCTTGGCATGAAATGGGGCGCGGGCCTGCTTGACCCGTCCATGAAGCCCGTGGTCCAGAGCCTGATCGCGCGTGGCAAGGCACCGGCGTCCTTCGGCGACCGTCCCTACGCCTACACGAACGACGAGGCGCTGAAGGTCATCGTGCTGATGACCGACGGTGAAAACACGACCCAGTACAAGCTGACGACCGGCTACGACAAGGGCATGAGCCGCCTCTACCGCAACACGACGAACAACAGCCTGAGCGGCGTCACCCGTTACTCGCTCTATGACGGCAGCCGCCCGGCCCCCTACCAGTACTACAGCTTCTTCAAGGGCACCTGGCTCGATCATCCGTGGGGCGCGCTGCCGAACGACTACACGTCCGACGCGACCGATACCGTCCAGCAGATGACCTGGCCGCAGGTGTGGCAGACGATGTCGATGAGCTACTTCTCGAACTACATCATCAACCCGCTCTATGGCACGTCCGAAGCGAACAAGTGGCGCGCCGGCTACAGCCCGAGCTACAACAGCACCTTCGTCGGCAGCACGCAGATGGACGCGAACGCACTCGCCATGTGCGCTGCGGCCAAGAACCAGAAGGTGAAGATCTTCACCATCGGCTTCGAAGCCTCGACCAACGGCCAGAACCTGCTGCGGTCCTGCGCCAGCGCGCCCGCCAACTTCTACTCGGTGGCCGGGCTCGATATCCGCAAGGCCTTCTCGTCGATCGCCTCGTCGATCAGCAAACTGCGCCTGACGCACTGAGGGATGACAGCAATGCGCACGTTTCGCACGATGTGGCGGAGTTTTCGGAAAGAGGACGATGGGGCCTCGACCATCACCTTCGTCCTCTTCCTGCCGCTCTTCATCGTCCTGATCCTGTCGTCGCTCGAGATGGGGCGGCTCCTGTTCCGGCAGGTGATGACCGAACGCGCGCTTGATCTTGCGGTGCGTGACCTGCGGCTGGGGTCCTGGGTGCCGGCGAATGCGACCGAACTGAAGCGGCGCATCTGCAACTACTCGGCCGGCATCCCGAACTGCATGAACGAGATGTATGTCGACATCCAGCCCGTCTCCAAGACGACCTGGGTGCCGATGAACGCCACTCCCACCTGCGTCGACCACTTCCTTGCCATCCAGCCGAACTCGATCTTCCAGCTCGGCACTTCGAACGACTTCATGCTTATCCGCGCCTGCACGAAATTTTATCCGCTGGTACCCGGCGTCGGCCTGGGCTTCGCGCTCGGGAAGGATCCGTCGGGAGCCTATTCGATCGTGGCTGCCAGCATGTTTGTAAATGAACCGCGCCCGGGGAATTGATATGTCGCTTTTGCGCCGCCTCCGCCTGAAAACCCGCAATTTCCGCCAGGATGAAACCGGCTCGATGGCCGCCGAAGGCGTCATCGCTGCCCTGTTCCTCAGCTGGTGGTATGTCTCCAGCTTCCAGATCTTCGACGCCTTCAAGCAGAAGAGCGTGAACACCAAGGCCGCCTACACCATCGCCGACATGCTGTCGCGCGAGACGGGGCCGACCGCGACCGACCCCAACTCGACCCAGATCAACCAGGCCTATGTCAACGGCCTGAACAAAATGTTCGACTACCTGACCTATTCCCGCAAGCCGACCTGGATCCGCGTCAGCTCGGTCTATTTCGATGATGACGACAACAAGTACCGGGTCGACTGGTCGGCCACGTCCGGCACCGGCCACCCGGCGATGACGACGCCGATGCTGGCCTCCTACCGCAACAAGCTGCCGGTATTGCCGCCGGGCGACTCGGTCGTGCTGGTCGAGACCTTCATGGCCTACGAGCCGATCTTCAACATGGGGCTCACGGCCCATATCTACACGACCTTCATCACCACCGCGCCGCGCTTCGCCTCCTGCATTCCTTGGCAGAACGGCAACTGCGGCAACGACAACGCCGGCCACTGGGTCAACCCCGACGTGACCGACCCCTTCTGGGTGAACGGCTGACGCCCGCCGCCCCGGCGAAAATCGCTGAGCCTCCTTTCATCACGGGCCCCTTCGCTTGAGCGGAGGGGCCCTTTTCGTCTAGCTTGCGGGCAGGACGGTCCGGACGGGGCCGGCGGGCAGCAGGTAAGGACGGATGGACAGCAAGACGACGGGTGCGGCAACTCTGGCCGCCGCGCTGCTTTTGGCGCTTTCGGCCTGTGGCGCGCCCCAGGTTCCAGCGGGCGGCCCGCCCCTGCCCGCCGGCCCCGCGCCGACGCTTCTGCCCTACGCGACGCTCGCGGCCCTGACCGCCCCCCAGGCCCCTGCCCCGGACGTGGCCGCGGGCCTTGCCGCCGATGCCGCCGCCCTGCAGCAGCGCGTCGCGGCCCAGCGCGCGGCCCAGCCCTAGACGGGCGGAGACAGACCGGCGGAGACCGACCCCTTTCGCCCAGCAGTCGGCCCAGCTTTCGGCCTTGCATTCGATCCGGGCCCCTGTATAAGACCCCATCCTTCCGCACGTCATCTTTGACCGGCGTCGCCTCTCCTCACGGGTCGCGGAAGGTTTGGACCCGCACTGGAAGCCGCCCGAAACGAAAGGGACCACATGCCGCTTTACGAGCATGTCCTCATCGCGCGTCAGGACCTGTCCAACGCGCAGGCCGAAGGCCTCATCGAACATTTCTCCACCGTCCTCAGCGACAATGGCGGCAAGGTCGTCGGCACCGAATACTGGGGTGTCAAGACCATGGCCTACAAGATCAACAAGAACCGCAAGGGCCACTACGCCTTCCTGCGCACCGACGCGCCTTCGGCCGCCGTGCAGGAAATGGAACGCCTGGCGCGCCTGCATGACGATGTGATGCGCGTCATGACGATCAAGGTCGACGCCCATGACGAGGGCCCCTCGGTCCAGATGCAGAAGCGTGACGAGCGCGACCGTGGCGAGCGTGGCGACCGCGACGGCGACCGCCCGCGTTTCGACCGCGACCGCCCGCGCGGCGACCGCAACTGATCGGCCAGAGGTAAGGATAAAGCGAAATGGCAAACAAACCCTTCTTCCGCCGCCGCAAGGTGTGCCCCTTCTCGGGCGACAATGCCCCGAAGATCGACTACAAGGACGTGCGTCTTCTGCAGCGCTACATTTCCGAGCGCGGCAAGATCGTCCCCGCCCGCATCACCGCCGTTTCGGCCAAGAAGCAGCGCGAACTGGCCCAGGCCATCAAGCGTGCCCGCTTCCTGGCCCTGCTGCCCTACGCCGTGAAGTAAGGAGACAGATCCATGCAAGTCATCCTGCTTGAACGTGTGGCCAAGCTTGGCCAGATGGGTGAAGTCGTCAAAGTGAAAGACGGCTTTGCCCGCAACTACCTCCTGCCGCAGGGCAAGGCGCTGCGCGCTTCGGACGCCAACATCAAGTCGTTCGAAACCCAGAAGGCCCAGCTCGAGGCCCGCAACCTCGAGACGAAGAAAGAGGCGCAGGCCCTGGCCGACAAGCTTGACGGCCAGAAGTTCGTCGTCATCCGCTCGGCCTCGGACGCGGGCGCGCTCTATGGTTCGGTCACGCCGCGCGATGCGGCCGATGCCGCGACCGCAGCGGGCTTCACCGTCGACCGCCGCCAGGTCGTCGTCGGCGCGCCGATCAAGGAACTGGGTCTTCATGACATCAGCGTCGTGCTGCACCCCGAAGTCATCGCGACGATCACGATGAACGTGGCCCGTTCGCCCGAAGAGGCCGAGCTTCAGGCCTCGGGCAAGTCGATCCGCCAGCTCGCGGCCGAAGCCGAAGCTGCCGCCGACTTCGAGATCGCCGAACTCTTCGACGACATGGGTTCGGCCGCCGCCGACGAATAATCGGCGCCACCGAACGACAGACCAGACCGCGCCGGCTCATCCCGGCGCGGTTTTTCTTTGGGCACGACGGCCCTGGTGACAGCGCAAATACGGCCCCGAATGTCGGCTTTGCCATAGAACGCGCCGCCGCTTCACCCGTAGCGTCCAGGGACCGGAACGGGGGCAGAGAACATGAAAACCGAGAACCTCCGGGGCATCCGGTACCTGATCGCCGGGATCGGCATCTTCTCCTGCCAGGACCTCATCCTGAAGCTTCTGTCCGGGAACTACCCGCTGCACGAGGCGATGCTGGTGCGCAGCCTTGCGGCCATCCCCTGCCTCTTGATCCTGGCCCATTGCGACGGCGGCCTCCACCGCCTGCGCACCCGCGCCTGGCCGCAACTGACGGGCCGCGGCCTGATGAACTTCGGCGCCTACACGAGCTATTACCTGGCGCTCGCCGCCCTGCCGATCGCCACGACGATGACGCTCTACTTCACCGCGCCCCTCTTCATCGTCCTTCTGTCGATCCTCTTTCTGGGCGAGCGTGTCACCCCCCGCCGCTGGCTGTCGCTGGCACTCGGTTTCCTCGGCGTCCTGGTCATCGTCCGGCCGGGGGGCACCGGCTTTGACTGGGCGATGCTGCTGCCGGTCGCCGCAGGGGTCTTCTATGCGCTGGTCCAGATCATCACCGGCCGCTTCGGCACCACCGAAACCGCGCCCGTCATGTCCTTTTACAGCAACCTCGTCTTCCTACTGGGCGCCACCATCCTGTCGCTCATCTTCGGCTCAGGCGCCTTCGACGGCGGCGACAATCCGAGCCTTGCCTTCCTGGTGCGCGGCTGGGTCTGGCCCGCGCCGCTCGACCTTCTGGGCATGATGGCCTGCGGCGCGATCGCCGCCGTCGGGCTGACGCTCCTGACCCGCGCCTACCAGATCGGCGAGGCGAACTTCGTCGCACCCTTCGAATATACCATGCTGCTCTGGGGTCTGCTTTTTGACTGGCTTTTCTGGCATCATTGGCCCGATGCGACCGCCTGGGTCGGCATCGCCATCCTGGTCCTGGCCGGCGCCCTGCTGCTGGCCCGGAACCGCCCCCCGATACAGGAGCCCGCCGAGTGACACGCCTTGCCCGCACCCTCGCCGCGATCGACGCCGCAAACAGCGCCGACCCCGACCGGGCCGAGGGCGCGCCTGCCGCCCTGCTTTACGGCCAGCGGATGAGCGCGGAGCTGGCCCACCTGATGCCGGACGCGCCCGAGACGCTGCAGATCGCCGTCAGGGGCCAGCATATCGAACGCTGGACCAGCCCGCGGTCGAGCTACCCCGAAGGCAAGGCCGGGTATCTGGCCTGGCGGCGGGACCTGCAGGGCTTCCACGCCACCATCGTCGCCGGGATCATGGCGGCCAAAGGCTGGCCAGAGGGCGACATCGCCGCGACCGGCGCCATGATCCGCAAGGAAGGGCTGAAGCGCGATCCGCTGGTGCAGATGCTCGAGGATGTGGCCTGCTTCACCTTCCTGCGCTGGTATTTCCACCCTTTCGCCGAAGGCCGCGATCCCGAGGGCCTTCTGACCATCGTCCAGAAGACCGCCCGCAAGATGTCGCCCGAGGGCCGCGCGCGCGCATTGGCCGAGTTCGACCTGCCGGAGCCCTTCGCCAGCGCCTTCCGGGCCTGATTGTTTCCGCAACGTCAGCAGTCACATATTTGCGATAGAATTGTCGCGCTTACGGAAAAATGACGTGCCGTCAAGCACTTGATGCTGCATCGCGGCTTGCCGCTCTTGCCGCATTTGTCGCAAAATATCTTGACCACGCCGTATTCGGACCTTACGTCCGCCGCGACCGACAGGCCTGATGGCCCTGTCTGGCGAGGCAGAACGACAGACGGCGAACGCCGCGAAAGGCAGATCATGGACCAGAAGGCATCCACCCAACCGACCCAGCCCGCACCTTCGGCGCAGGCCGCCCCCGTCGGCGCCCCGCGCGGTGCCGACCCCGCCAGCCGCGACGAGGCCGCCCGCGACACGGACCGCCCGCGCCCGACCTTCCGGGACTGGGCCTCGATCTGACCTGACCGAAGGACGCGCGCCCCTTGCGGGCGCCCCCCTCGCGCGGCCATGATCGCGCCATGTCCGCAGACCCGATCACCGCCATTCCGAACCTTGGCCCGGCAAGCGCCGCGGCCTTCGCCCGCGCGGGCGTGACGACCGCATCGGAACTCCGCGCCCTTGGCGCCGACGCCGCATACCTCAGGCTTCTCAGGTCCGGCACGCCTCCCCATTTCATCGGCTATTACGTGCTGGTCATGGCCCTGCAGGGCCGGCCCTGGAACGACTGCAAGGGCCCGGAGAAACTGGCGCTCCGCAAGACATTCGACGCGCTGAAGGCCGAGGCGCTGGCTCACGGTCCCCCGCCGGGGATCGAGGCGGCGCTCGACCGGATCGGGCTTGGCCTGCGCAGATGAAAAGGCCGGGGACAAGCCCCGGCCTTTCATTCAGAACCGCGAGGGAATGTCAGCCGACCAGTTCGAGGCCCGAGAAGAAGAAGGCGATCTCGCGCGCGGCCGAGGCCGGGCTGTCCGAGCCATGGACCGAGTTTTCACCCTTCGACAGCGCGAATTCCTTGCGGATGGTGCCCGCATCGGCCTGCGCCGGATCGGTCGCACCCATCACTTCGCGGTTCTTGGCAATCGCGCCGTTGCCTTCAAGGACCTGCACCACGACCGGCTCAGAGGCCATGTAGGTGACCAGTTCGCCATAGAAGGGGCGTTCCTTGTGCTCGGCATAGAATTCGCCGGCCTGGGCGGGCGACAGGTGGATGCGCTTGGACGCGACGACGCGCAGGCCGGCGTCCTCGAACTTGGCAACGATCTTGCCGGTCAGGTTGCGCTTGGTCGCGTCGGGTTTGATGATCGAAAGGGTGCGTTCAACAGCCATGGAATGCCTCTGAGGAAGGGTGCGCGGACCCTTTGGCCCCGCAACCGTGTGACGGATGGCGCGCCTGCTATCACGGGGCGGCCGCGAAGGAAAGCGGGGGGCTGTCAGCCGCCCGCACGCTCTGCTAGGGACGCGCCATGCTGAAGATTTCCGACGTTACCTATTCGGTCGAGGGCCGGCCCCTTTTCGAGGGCGCCTCGGCCACCATTCCGACCGGCCACAAGGTCGGCCTTGTCGGCCAGAACGGCACCGGCAAGACCACGCTCTTCCGCCTGATCCGGGGCGAGCTGGCGCTGGAAGGCGGCACGATAACGCTGCCCCAGCGTGCCCGGATCGGCGGCGTGGCGCAAGAGGTGCCCTCGTCCGCCACCTCGCTCCTGGACACGGTCCTTGAGGCGGACACCGAACGCGCGGCCCTTCTGGCCGAGGCGGAACATGCGACCGACCCCCACCGGATCGCCGACATCCAGCACCGCCTGGCCGACATCGACGCCTGGTCGGCCGAGGGGCGCGCGAGCGCGATCCTGCGCGGCCTGGGCTTCCCGGCCGAAGACCAGCTTCGCCCCTGCAGCGACTTTTCGGGCGGCTGGCGGATGCGCGTGGCGCTCGCGGGCGTCCTTTTCGCGCAGCCGGACTACCTGCTTCTGGACGAACCGACCAACTACCTTGACCTGGAAGGCGCGCTCTGGCTCGAAAGCTACCTCGCGAAATATCCCCATACGGTCATCATCATCAGCCACGACCGCGGCCTTCTGAACCGCGCCGTCGGCTCGATCCTGCACCTGGAAAACCGCAAGCTGACGCTCTGGTCCGGCCCCTACGACCAGTTCGCCCGCGCCCGCGCCGAACAGCGCGCGGTGCAGGCGGCCGAGGCCAAGAAGCAGGACGCACGGCGCGCCCACCTGCAAAGCTTCGTCGACCGCTTCAAGGCCAAGGCCACCAAGGCCGCCCAGGCGCAAAGCCGGGTGAAGATGCTGGAAAAGATGACCCCGATCCTTGCGCCCGAAGAGGCGAAGGCCGTCGTCTTCAGCTTCCCCGCGCCCGAACAGCTTTCGCCCCCGATCATCACCATGGAGGGCGTGTCGGTCGGCTATGGCGGCCCGCCGGTCCTGAAGCGCCTGGCGCTCAGGATCGACCAGGACGACCGCATCGCCCTTCTGGGCCGGAATGGCGAGGGGAAATCGACGCTCTCGAAGCTTCTGGCCGGCAAGCTGGCGCCCGTCGGCGGCACGCTCACGCGGTCCTCGAAGCTCAGGATCGGCTATTTCGCCCAGCATCAGGTCGATGAGCTGGACCTGGCGGAAACGCCCCTCCAGCACATCCAGCGGCTGCGGCCGGCCGAGGGGCAGCCCCGGCTTCGGGCCCGGCTGGCGGGCTTCGGGCTTGGCGCCGATCAGGCCGAAACGCTGGTCGGGCGGCTGTCGGGCGGCCAGAAGGCGCGGCTGTCGCTTCTGCTGGCGACGCTCGACGCGCCGCACCTCCTGATCCTGGACGAACCGACCAACCATCTGGACATCGAAAGCCGCGAGGCGCTGGTCGAGGCGCTGACCGAATATTCGGGCGCCGTGATCCTTGTCAGCCACGACATGCACCTTCTGGGCCTTGTCGCCGACCGGCTCTGGCTGGTGAAGGACGGCGGCGTGGCCCCCTATGCCGGCGACCTTGAGGATTACCGCCGCGAGCTTCTGGCCGGGGATGAACCCGCCAAGCCCGAAAAGCCCAAGGAAAAGGCCCCCAAACCCTCGCGCGAGGCGATGGCGGCGCTGAAGGCCGACTTGCGCAAATGCGAGGAGCGGCTCGCGAAGCTGAACGAGATGCGCGACCGTCTGGCAACAAAGCTCGCCGACCCCGCGCTTTACGAAAAGCCCGAAGAGGCCGCCGTCTGGCAGAAGAAATATGCCGAGGTGATGGAGGGGCTCGACCGCGCCGAAGACATGTGGATGGCCGCCGCCGAACGGCTGGAGCGCGCGGCGGCCTGACCGCCCCTCGCGCCGTTTGCGCCGCCTGCTTTCATTGTCGCGCCCCTCTATTGTCGCGCATCCCGCGACAATCCGCAGGGATTCCCAGCGTTATGCCGCGAACGACATAATTCTGCCGAATTCCCCCCGCATCGGTCGGCCTGGAAACATCGCGCAAAACGGCACAACTCCATGGCTTCGCAGGATTTCGACGCTCAGGCGCCCGTCCGGGACTTTGACCGAGCACTGGCACATGAACGGCCATTCGCGCTCTCTCACGCCGCAACCGCCCTCATCGCCTTCCTGTTCGCGGCCCTTTGCACGGTGGTGCCGATCCTTCTGCACCCCATCCTGCCCCTGATCGACCTGCCGAACCACATCGCGCGCCATCACATAATGGCGACGACCGCCGGCCCGCTTCTGACCTACTACGAAACGTCGAGCACGCTCATCCCCAACTCGGCGGCCGACCTTTTGTGGCGGTTGACCGGCTTTCCGGGCGACCCCATCGTCTTTTCCCAGCGGCTCATGGCGGCCTACGCGCTTCTCATGACCGCATCGGCCATGATCCTCGCCCGCACGGTCCAGGGCCGCTGGACGGTCTGGCCGGCCGCGACCGGGCTGCTGGTCTACAATTCGTCCTTCTACTGGGGCTTTCAGAACTTCGTCATCGGCCTGCCCTTCGCGCTTGCCGCACTCGCGATCTGGATCGGGACGGAACGGCGGCATGTCCTTTTGCGGCTCACCCTCCTGACTCCGCTCGCGACCGCCATCTACCTGATGCACTTCTACGTCTTCTTCGCGCTGGCCGTTGCCGCCGCCGGACGCGAGCTGCAGCTTCTGTGGACCGCGCCCAGGGGCCAGCGCCGCCGCCAGTTCCCGACCGGCCTCACCATGGCGCTGGCCTTCCTGCCCGGCTTCATCTGGGTCGCCATCGAACAGATGAACGAGGTGCGGCTGACCATCCTGCCCTACGAGGATCCGACGAAATTCGGCGGGTTCGCCGACCGGCTCAAGTCGGTCATCTGGCCGCTCTATGCGACCAGCCTCGACTGGTTCGCGCCCCTGAACCTTCTGAACCTGATGGCCTATGTCGCCCTATTGGGCGCGCTGGTGACGCTCTTTCGCAAAGAGGGACCGCGCCTCGTGCTGGCGCCCCAGCTGATCGGCCCGGTGCTGGCGCTGGTGCTTCTGACGCTTCTGACGCCCGCCAAGGTGAACGGCATGTGGCCGGTGCAGGTCCGCCCGCCGGTGGTGCTGCTCCTGCTTCTTGTCGCCGGCACCCGGTGGGAGGGCCTGACCCGCAAGAACGGCATCCTGCTTGCCACCGTCTTTGCCAGCCTCATCGCCGCGCGCGGAGTAGTCTTCGAACGTGTCGCCGCAATCAACGAAGCCGAAATGGCCGACCTGTCCACCGTCCTGACCAAGCTGCCGAAAGGCGAGCGCCTGCTGCCGGTCCGGGTTGCGGGCGACATGTACGACCGCCGCCTCTTTCACGCGGCGGCCTATGCCGTCACCTGGCGCGACGCCTTCGTGCCGACGCTCTTTCAGGGCTCGCACGCGCTGTGGGTGCGCCCGGAATGGCTGGCGTCGAGCCACCCTGCGCTCTATCCCGTCGACGAGCGGCTGCTGTTCCCGGACCTGAGCGGCGTGCCGCCCTGGCCGCAGCTGATGCTGCAGGACTGGCAGCACAAGTTCACATACGCGCTGCTCGAGGATGAAAACCCCGTCCTTCTGGACCATCGCCCCGAATTCGTCCGCATCAGCAGGGTCGGCCGCTTCACGCTCTACCGCATCGACCCGAGCCGCTCGCCGCCGCCGCAGACTGCCCGGTAAGCGGCCCCGCGCCCCCAAGCGACGCCACAGACCCCCTTGCCAAAAGCTGCGGAACCCGCGACCGATGGGCAAAGGACTGGCGCATGACCCCGGGTTTCTACTTCACCACCTTCGTCACGCTCTTCGTGATCGTCGATCCGATCGCGCTGGTGCCCCTTTTCATCGCGCTGACCCGCGGCATGGACGAGGGGCACCGCCGCAAGCTCGCGCTTCGCGCCTGCCTCATCGCCATGGGGCTTCTTGCGGTGTTTGGCCTTGTCGGGAACGGCCTGCTGACCACCATCGGCATTTCCATGCCGGCCTTCCGCATCGCCGGCGGCATCCTTCTGTTCATCACCGCACTCGACATGCTGTTCGAACGTCGCACCCAGCGGCGCGAGGGGCAGCAGGCGGACCCCAACCATGACCCCTCGGTCTTTCCGCTGGCCACGCCCCTGATCGCCGGGCCGGGCGCCTTCACGACCATGATCCTTCTGGTCAACAACACGCCCTACAGCGGCCCCGCCCACACGATCACCATCCTTCTGGTGATGGTCGCGGTCGTCGCCGTGACCTTCCTGATGTTCCTGTCGGCGGGCGTCATCGAACGGCTTCTGGGCCGCACCGGAATCCTGGTCGTGACCCGGCTTCTGGGGATGCTGCTGGCGGCCCTTTCCGTGCAGTTCGTCCTGGACGGCGTGCGCGGCACCGGCTTTTTCTAGGGGATGGCGGCGATGGACAGCGACACGCTCATGCGCTTCATCTACCTCGCCATCATCCTGATGGCGGTCGGCGGCTCTGTCTTCGTCAGCATCCGGCGCGCGCCCGGCCGTTCGGCGCAGAGCTTCATCATCTGGGTGCTGCTGTTTCTGGGCTTGGCGGGGGCCTACGGGCTCTGGCCCGACCTTCGCCGCGCGCTGATGCCCGGCGCGGCTGAGACCACCGGGCAATCAGTGACCTATGGCGCCAACGAGGACGGGCACTTCTACGTCGAGGCGCTGGTGAATGGCGTCTCCGTCCGCTTCGTCATCGACACGGGTGCTTCGGACATAGTCCTGACGCGCGAGGATGCGGCGCGCGCGGGCGTCTCGGCCGACAGGCTGAGCTTCACCGGCTCGGCCCAGACCGCGAACGGGGTCGTGCGCACCGCACCCGTGCGGATCAAGACCTTCGCCCTCGGCCCGTGGGAGGATGGCGATGTCCGCGCCTCGGTCAACGATGGCCAGATGGGCGGCTCGCTTCTGGGCATGAGCTATCTGAGCCGCTTCACCCTGACGCTTGGCGAAGGCTCGCTCGAACTCACCCGCAAGTAGGGCTCACGCCGCGCCGCTTTCGGCCTTCTTCTGCCAGCGGCCGTCCTCTTCGGACCAATATTGCGCCGCGACCCCCGCGCCGGTCAGCGCCCGCCATTGGCCGCGCGCCCGCTCGACCGCGCCGGGGTCAAGGCCGTCGAACAGGATCCAGGCGCGCTCGACCGCCGCCGCTTCCTCGGCGCCGATCGCCACGCCGCCAAGCGACATGAGGCAGGCCACATCGTCCACCCCCGTATCCGGCTGGCCGATCAGGACCGGCTGGAACCGGTCGTCCGGCCCCCCTGCCAGCCCATGCGCCAGAAACCCGTCCTCCGGCCCGAGCCAGAGGCTCGCATCCAGCGCCTCTGCCGCCGCCCTGTCGGGCGTGCGGATCAGGACGCGCCAGCCCTGTCCCGCC
>Ga0209023_10003359_pt1 | contig 19185 bp, 17 predicted proteins | sample LakOneMetagenome_FD_187468 | JGI IMG/M metagenome (GOLD analysis project Ga0209023, IMG submission 187468) | Freshwater and sediment microbial communities from Lake Erie, Canada (SPAdes) (version 2) | ecosystem: Environmental > Aquatic > Freshwater > Lentic | place: Lake Erie, Canada...
CACCGGGCCCCACCCGGTCGGCCAGCTGGCCAGCAGGCTGCCCATCGGACGTCCCGCCGTGAGCAAGCACCTGAAGGTGCTCGAGGGCGCCGGGATCGTCCGCCACCGGTCCGTGGGCACACGCAACCTCTACGAGCTGGCGCCCGAAGCCCTGGTCCCGCTACAGCAATGGCTCGTGGAGACCTGGGACGCCACGTTGTCGGCCTTCGCCGACCACGTTCGAGACCGCCGACCCACCGATCCGGAGCCGGAACCATGACCGCCGACGATGCCGCCGCCCTTCCCCCGATCCACCGCCGGATCGTGGTGCCCACCGATCCCACCGATGCGTTCGCGCTCTGGACCGACGAGTTGAGCCGGTGGTGGCCCTTCGCCGGTCACAGCGTGTTCGGCGTCGGCGCCACCGTGGAGTTCCACGACGGACAGATGGTGGAGATCTCAGCCGATGGCGAAACCTCGACCTGGGGGACGGTGCTCGACTGGGTTCCGGGCGAGCTCCTCCGGTTGACGTGGCACCCCGGGGGCGAGCCGGACCAGGCCACCGAGGTCGCCATCCGCTTCAGCGAGATCGACGTGGCCGAGAGCCCCGGCCCCCACACGCTCGTCTCGCTCGAGCACCGGGGCTGGGAGCGTCGCACGGACGGGGCCGAGGCTCGAGACGACTACGACCACGGTTGGAGCCTGGTCATCGCCGAGTTCGGCCAGCACGCCCGGCCGAGCGTCGGCCGGACGTGGCTCGTGCTGTCCCACACCCCGGGGCCGAACGCGTCGACCGACGAGCCGCTGTTCGCCCACCCCGACTTCGAGGAACACGTCGCCTTCCTCGAGCGCCTCGCCGCTCGAGGCGTCCTGGTGGCCGCGGGGCCTCTCACCGAACTGGGTCAGCGGCCATCTGGAACGGCCGGCATGACCATCATCCGAGTGCCCGACGCCGATGTCGCCACCTACACCGCCCTGGCCACCGACGACGACCAGTCCGTGGTCCGTGGCCTGTTGCACGTCGAGGTGACGCGTTGGCTCGTCGGCCTCAGCTGACCTCTCCGCCACCCCAAACTGCCCCAACTCCGCGAATGTGCGGCGCCAGCAGGCCATTTTCGGTCGTTTCCCGCCGCACATTCGCTTGGTTCGGCGTGACAGGGCGGGGGCGCGCGGCGGAGAATGGGGCATGACCGACCAGCAGCACCCGGACCGGCCGTGGATGATGCGGACCTATTCGGGTCACTCCACCGCCAAGGCCTCCAACGAGCTGTACCGCACCAACCTGGCCAAGGGTCAGACCGGGCTCTCGATCGCCTTCGACCTGCCCACCCAGACCGGGTACGACAGCGACGACCCCATGGCTCGGGGCGAGGTCGGCAAGGTCGGCGTGCCGGTGTCGCACATCGGCCACATGGAGCAGCTGCTCGACGGCATCCCCGTGGGCGACATGAACACCTCCATGACCATCAACGCCGTGGCCGCCTGGATGCTCGGCCTCTACACCGCCAACGCCGAGCGCCAGGGCGTGAAGTCCCAGCTGCTCCGAGGCACCACCCAGAACGACATCGTCAAGGAGTACCTGAGCCGCGGCACCTACATCTACCCGCCGCTCCCCTCCCGGCGGCTGATCGTCGACATGTTCGCGTTCTGCCAGGAGTGGATCCCGCTGTGGAACCCCATGAACGTGTGCAGCTATCACCTGCAAGAAGCCGGGGCTACGCCGGTGCAGGAGCTGGCCTACTCGCTCGCCACCGCCATCGACGTCCTCGACGCGGTGCGCGACTCGGGCCAGGTTCCGCCAGAGCGCATGGTCAACGTGGTGGCATCCATCAGCTTCTTCGTGAACGCCGGCATCAGGTTCGTGGAGGAGACCTGCAAGATGCGGGCCTTCACCGAGCTGTGGGACCGCATCACCAAGGAGCGCTACGGGATCACCGATCCCAAGGCCCGCCGGTTCCGGTACGGCGTGCAGGTCAACAGCCTGGGTCTCACCGAGGCCCAGCCCGAGAACAACGTGCAGCGCATCGTGCTCGAGGCCCTGGGCGTCACGCTGTCCAAGTCGGCCCGAGCCCGATCGCTCCAGCTTCCGGCGTGGAACGAGGCGCTGGGCCTGCCTCGCCCGTGGGATCAGCAGTGGGCCCTGCGCATCCAGCAGGTGCTGGCGTTCGAGACCGACCTCCTCGAGTACGAGGACATCTTCGAGGGCTCGAAGGTCATCGAGGCCAAGACCACCGAACTGGTCGACGCTGCCCAGGCCGAGCTCGACGACGTGCTGGCCCTCGGCGGGGCGTTCGAGGCCATCGACGAGCTCAAGGGCCGCCTGGTCCGCAGCCATGCCGAGCGCATGCGTCGCATCGAGTCGGGCGACCTCAAGATCGTGGGCGTCAACAGCTTCACCGAGACCGCTCCTTCGCCCCTGGATGGGGACGACAACATCCTCCGGGTGGATCCGGGCATCGCCGAGGTGGCCGTTGCCGACCTCGCCGAGTGGCGCTCGAACCGCGACAACGACGCCGTGAAGCGCAGCCTCGATGAGCTTCGCCGAGTGGCGCGCACAGGGGAGAACGTCATGCCGGCCAGCATCGACCTGGCCCACGCCGGCGGCACCACCGGCGAGTGGGCCGCCGTGCTGCGCGAGGAGTTCGGCGAGTACCGGGCCCCGACGGGGGTCGCGGCGGCCGCCGGAGCCGGGGGCGGATCCGACGGCCTGCGAGCGGTGGCCGAACGGGTGAAGGCCATGGCCGGCGGACCGCCGCGGTTCCTGGTGGCCAAGCCCGGCCTCGACGGGCACTCCAACGGGGCCGAGCAGATCGCCGTGGCCGCCCGAGACGCCGGCTTCGAGGTCATATACCAGGGCATCCGGCTCACGCCTGAGCAGATCGCTGCCGTGGCCCGAGATGAGGACGTCGACGTGATCGGCCTGTCCATCCTCTCGGGCAGCCACCTCGAGCTGGTCCCGGAGGTGGTGCGCCTGCTCCGCGAAGCTGGTGTCGATGCCCCGGTCATCGCTGGTGGCATCATCCCCGAGGACGATCGTCCCCGCCTGATGAACCAGGGAGTGGCTGCGGTGTACACCCCGAAGGACTTCGAGATCGCCCGCATCATGAGCGAGGTCGCCGACCTGGTCGACGCCCGTCGGGCCCAGTGACCAGCCTCCAGGAAGGGCATCCGGTGGGATCCACCCCAGGACACTTCGCGGCGGAACCTTTGGTCCGGGGCCAATCGGCCGACAGGGCATCGATGAACGGTCGGCTCGCGCGCTTCTCCACGGCACTTGGCATCCTGGCCCTGGTGGGAGCGCTGGTCGCTGCGGTGACCGACCAGGCCTGGCTGGTGCTGGTCGCTGCCGCCATGGCCATCGTGGCGGTCGCCCTGCTGCTGCAGGCCCGGCTCGACCGGTCCGACGAAGCGCCTCTGGCCATCGGCGCCGCCGGCCCGCCCATCCCACCACCGTCCGACGCCGCCATCGAGGAGGGCGCCCGCGAGGCGGCCGCCCGGTTCGAAGCCGATGCCATCCGAGCTCGCGAGGAGCTGGTTGCTCTCATGCGCGACGAGCAGCGCGGCGGAGCCGGCACGGCCGTCGTCGAGCGGGCCGACCTGGATCTCACCAAGGCCGAGACCCAGGCCCAGGCCGACGTGATCACCGATCCCGACAGCAAGCTCTTCAGCGAGGTGTTCTTCTCCGCCTCGCTCGTGAAGCGGGTGTCGGCCGCCCGGCGTGGCCTGCGCCCCCTGTCCGTCGCCGTGCTCGACGTGTGGACCGACTTCGGCTCCGTCGACGCCGCCCAGGCTCCCGCCGAGCCGGTCGCCAAGGTGCTCCTCGAGGTCTTCCGCGAGGCCGACACCATCGCCCGAGGCAAGGACGGCCTGTACCTCGTCCTGCTGGAGGACACCCCCGAGAACGGGGCGGTGTGGAGCCTCGAGCGGTTGCGCCGCAAGGTGTCCGAGACGCTCTCGCACCACACCACCTGGGCCGGCGTGAGCTGCTATCCGGCGTACGGCTTCGACGCCGACCAGCTGCTGTCCCAGGCCCGCAAGGCGCTCGATCTGGCCAAGGAATGGCCGCAGGATCGGGTCGAGGTCACCGCCGAATCCCCCGACTGATCGGGCTGGTCAGCCTCGATCGGTGAGGTCGTACTCGGCCAGGTAGTACGGGTGGTTGGGGTCGTAGGTGGTGAGGGTGACGGGATCCTCGACGCGCCCGATCGGGCGGAGGTCGTCACCGACTCGCCCCTGCAGCGCGTCGCCCAGGGACCGACGGGCGCGCTCGGCGTGGGCCTCGAGCTCGACCACCACGTCGGGATGGGCCGCGATCACGTCGGTGGTCTCGGCCGGGTCGTCCTCGAGGTCGAAGAGCTGGGTCTCGACCGCGCCGTGCTTGGCGAAGTGGAGCTTCCAGCGTCCGACCCGGACCGCTTCGAGCTCGTTCATCCAGTAGTAGAAGAACGCGTCGTGCGGTGAGCTGGTGCCGGCATCGAGCCAGAGATCCGAGATGTCGAGGCCGTCGATGGTGCGGTCTTCGGGCAGCTCGGCGCCGCACAGACGGGCAAGGCTGGGGTACAGGTCCATGGCGGTGGCGAGCTCGCCACTCACCCGGCCGGCCTCCACGCGGCCCGGCCACCGAACGATGCACGGCACCCGCATGCCCCCCTCCCAGGTCGTGGTCTTGGCACCTCGTAGCGGCTCGTTGCTGCCGCCGTCCACCCCACGCGACCCGTTGTCGCTGGTGAAGATCACGATGGTGTCGTGGGCCAAACCCAGGGCATCGAGCTCGCGGACCAAGACGTCGGTGGCCCAGTCGATGGCCGCCACCGCCGCGCCGTAGGGACCGTTGACCGACCCGCGAGCGAATCGCTCCTGCACGTAGATCGGGACGTGCACGTACATGTGGGCCAGGTAGAGGAAGAACGGTTCGTCACGCGCATCGCGCACGAAGCGGACGGCCTCGGTCACGTAGCGCTCGGTGAGCGAGGCCTGGTCGGGCTGCTGCTCGATCACCTCGTCGTCGGCCAGGAGGGGCAGCGGGTTGAAGAAGAACGGCTCGGTACCCGCCGGCGGGGCGAGCGGACCCGAGGTTGCCGGCGCCTGTCGCCCCATGTCGTTGCTGTAGGGCAATCCGAGGTAGTGGTCGAACCCGTGGTTCGTGGGCAGGAACGCGGCTTGGTCGCCGCAGTGCCACTTGCCGATCATCTGGGTGCGGTAGCCCGCGCCGGACAACAAGGTGGCCAGGCTGATCTCGGTGTCGGGGAGCCCGAGGCCCTGACCGGGGAACAGCACCGGCAGGCCGTCGAACGAACCGAACCCGATCCGCGGCGGGTAGCAGCCGGTGAGCATGGCCCCGCGGGACGGGGAGCACACCGGCGATGCCATGTAGAACGAGTCCAGCCGCAGCCCCTCGGACGCCAGGCGGTCGATGGCAGGGGTGGCGTTGCGGGTGGAGCCGTAGCAACCCAGGTCGCCGTAGCCCAGGTCGTCGCAGTTGATCAGGACCACGTTGGGCCGACGTTCGCTCATGGCACCTGATCCAGCTCGGCCAGGACGGCCTCGGTGTCGGCACCGAGTGGTCGGCCGCTCCAGCGGAGACGGCCGGGCGTGGCCGAGAGCCGGGCGATCAGGCCTTGCATCGGCGTGCCGTCGACGGTCACCACCATCTCCCGAGCCAGGGCGTGGGGGTCCTCGGCCAGCTCGGCCATGGTGTAGATCGGCGCCGCCGCGGCGTGGGCCGCTTCGAACTCGGCCAGCACGGTGGCCAACGGACGGGCCGCACACCAGGCGGCCAACAGGGCCTCCACCTCGTCGCGATGCTCGATGCGGCCGGCGAAGGATTCGAACCGTTCGTCGTCGCCCACCCCGATGAGCTCCATGACCCGAACGGCAACCGTCTCGGCGCTGGTGGAGATGGCCACCCACGCTCCGTCCGCGCAGAGGTACGCGCCACGCGGAACCGAATAGGGGATGCCCGAACCCAGTCGGGGCTGGAGCTCGCCTCGGGTGTGCCACAGGCTCATGAGCGGTCCCATGAACTGGAACAGCGACTCGAGCAGGTTCACGTCGACCACCTGGCCCTGGCCAGAGTGCACCGCCACCATGGTGGCGAAGGCGGCTGCCAGGCCGGTGACCTCGTCGGTCAGGGCGATCGGCGGGAGCAGCGGGCCCCGGTCGGGCTCGCCGTTGAGGGCGGCGAAGCCCGACATGGCCTCGGCGATGGTGGCGAACCCCGGTCGGCCGGCGTAGGGGCCGTCCTGGCCAAACCCGCTGACCCGGGTGATCACCAGCTTCGGGTTGGAGGCGAACAGGTCGTCCGGGGCAAGGCCGAGCCGCTCCAGCGTGCCGGGCCGGAAGTTCTCCACCAGGACATCTGCGCTGTCCACCAGCCGGCGCATCACCGTGAGGTCGGCCGACTCCTTCAGGTCGAGCACCACGGTCCGCTTGTTGCGACCGATCAGCTTCCACCAGAGGGTGACGTCGTCCGCGGGGTCGGTCCATCCCATGGATCGGGTGGTGTCGCCGGTGCCCGGCCGCTCGACCTTGATCACGTCGGCACCGAAGTCACCGAGGTAGCGAGCGCAGCCGGGGCCGGCCACCACCGTGGAGATGTCGATCACGCGGAGGTCGTGCAGCGGACCGTCGGCCGGTCCGGGGCGCTCAGTCGAGGACATGGGTGAGCGGGAGCGATGCGGGACGCCCGGTGAGGAGGCGGAGGATCTGCGACAGGTCGACGCCGGTGGACAGGTCGAGCAGCACGGTGAGGGCCACGCGCGCTGCGTCGGGCGGGGGCGTGGTGGGCAAGGCGATGGCCGACGACAGATCGAGCCCATGGACCACCAGCTCGACCACCCGGGTGGCGAGGTACTGGTCCAGCTGCATCTCGCCGACCATCAGGTGCATCGAGCGATCCGGCGCACTGGAGTCGATGATGGCCAGCGCGGTGGCAGCCAGGTCGTCGGTGTGGACCACCCAGTCGGCCACCTCGGGTGCCTCGCGGCGAGCTCGAGCCGCGATGTGCACGTGGGGCGTCTGCTCGGCCAGCACGATGCGGAAGTAGTTGGCGGCCGAGTAGATCTCGGTGGGGTCCTTGACGTCGCCATCGGCATAGTCGGCGATGGTCTTGTAGGCCCGGTTGGTGTGGGCCACCAGCTCCCGGACGGTCCACTCCCCGAGTCCCGGCTGCTCCCACTGGTCGTCGTCGACCGCGCCGGCGAGCGAACGCCACCAGGTGCTGGCCAGGCGGAAGGCCTGGACCACCTCGTGGTGGTCGAAGATGTGATCGGACACGTCAGCTCCTCGCTTCGGCCGGGATCACGAAGCATCGGTCGGCGAGGGTGCCGAACGCGTAGTCGTGGTAGAGCCCGGCGTACATGTGACGGGTCTGCTCGGTCCATGCCAGGGCCTCGGGGGTGGAGATCCGATGGTGGATCTGCACGATGCCGCGCTCGTACACCCGGTACTCGGCCCAGGCGCCCGGGTAGTCCTTCACGCATGCCACCTCCACCCACGGCACGTCGCCCGAGGGGCCGAAGCGGCGGACGCGGTTCCGGTGCGTGTGCCCGGCGAAGTAGCCGCGGATGCGGGGCTGGTGAGCCGTCAGGGCGACGAGGGCGTCGGACGTGTCCGGGTCGATGCCGAAGGTGCGGTCGGCCTTCTCCGGCGAGGTGCGGTCGCCGAGGTGGTGGTGCCCGAACACCAGCACCGGCCGGTCGGCGTCGGCCGCCAGATCGCCGAGCCACTCGAGCTGGTCGGCGGTGACCGTGCCCGCCACCGCCCCGTCCACCGACGTGTCCACGAGGGCGACCACCGCGCCGTCGAGCACCGCCGACTGGCAGGGCTCCTTGGCGAACGGCGCGTGGTTGTAGGACTCGTGGTTGCCCCGCACCACCAGCAGGCGATCGGCGAAGGCCGGCTCGTAGGCAGCGAGGAACTCCTCGTACTCGTCCTGGGTTCCGTTGGAGGTGAGGTCGCCCTTGACCACCACGATGTCCGGGTCGAGGGCGACGATCTCGCCGATCGCCGCTCGGTTCATCACCTCGGGGTAGGGCTCGGCCCCGGGCTCCGCCCGGAACACGGGACCGAGGTCGGACCCGTCGATCACGCCGCACACCACCTCACCGAAGTGGACGTCGTTGACGGTGGCGAAGGTGGCGAGCAGCTCGCCGGGTTCGGGCAGGCTGCGGAACGAGAATCCGTCGAGGTCGTACGCGGTGTCGGGCGTCAGACCGTCGTAGCGCCGCACCCGCACGCCCTCGTGCACCACGGCCACGTCGGGTCCGACCGTGGTCAGCTCGGGCGGCGACGTGGCATGGGTGACGGCCTCCACCCAGTCCGGGGTGGGGTCGTCGGCCTCTGCGCTCACGGGCCCGACCCTACCGATAGCGCTAGTAGGGCCGGTTGCGGCGCTGGGCGACGGGGCGGGTCCACCAGCGGCCCGACCAGCGCCAGCGCAACGCGGGGGACGCGGCCGCCGGAGCACCGGCTCGCGGCCAGGCACCCTCGATGGCGGCCACGATGGCAGCCGCCTCCTCGTCGGAAGGCTCGGGGGTGACGCTCACGTTGGTCATCGGCGGACTCCCACGGTGCTCACAGCGGCATGTTGCCGTGCTTGCGGGGTGGGAGCTCCTCCTTCTTGGACTCGAGCATGTTCAGCCCGTCGATCAACATCTTGCGAGTGTCGGTGGGGTCGATGACGTCGTCGACGTAGCCCCGCTCGGCCGCCACGTAGGGGTTGAGCCACTTCTCGGCGTAGATGTCGACCAGCTCGGCCTTCTTGGCCTCCTTGTCGTCGGCCGCAGCGATCTCGGGCCGGTTGAGGATCTCCACCGCGCCGGAGGCGCCCATCACGGCCAGCTCTGCTGACGGCCAGGCGTAGGCCAGGTCGGAGCCGATGGACTTGGAGTCCATCACCACGTAGGCGCCGCCGTAGGCCTTGCGGGTGATCACCTGGATGCGGGGCACGGTGGCCTCGCAGTAGGCGTAGAGCAGCTTTGCCCCGTGGCGGATGATGCCGTTGTACTCCTGGTCGACGCCGGGAAGGAACCCGGGGACGTCGACGAACGTGACCAGCGGGATGTTGAACGAGTCGCAGGTGCGAACGAATCGGGCGGCTTTCTCGGAGGCCTCGATGTCGAGCACGCCGGCGTAGGCCGCGGGCTGGTTGCCGACCACGCCGACAGACCGGCCACCGAGGCGGATGAAGCCGCACACGATGTTGGTGGCCCACTTGGAGAAGTACTCGAAGAACTCGTTGTCGTCGGCGACGGCCTCGATCACCTTGCGCATGTCGTAAGGGACGTTGGCGCTGTCGGGGATGAGATCGATGAGCTCCGGCGTGGGGCGATCGTGGGGATCGCCGCCGTCGATGTCGGGGGCGGTCTCCAGGTTGTTCGACGGGAGGAACCCGAGCAGGAACCGAACGTCGTCCAGCACGGCCTTGTCGTCGGGTGCGGTGAACGCTGCGATGCCCGACTTGGAGCTGTGGGTCTGGGCGCCACCGAGCTCTTGCTGGGTGACGTCCTCGCCGGTCACCGTCTTCACCACGTCGGGGCCGGTGATGAACATGTACGAGGTGTCCTCGACCATGAACACGAAGTCGGTCATCGCCGGGCTGTAGACGGCGCCGCCGGCGCATGGTCCCATGATCACGCTGATCTGCGGGACCACACCGGACGACTTGACGTTTCGGTAGAAGATGCCGCCGTAGGAGGCCAGGCTGACCGGGCCCTCCTGGATGCGGGCACCGGCACCATCGTTGAGTCCCACCACCGGGGCGCCGACCTTGAGGGCCATGTCCATGAGCTTGTGGGTCTTCTCGGCGAAGACCTCGCCCAGGGCACCGCCGAAGAGGGTGAAGTCCTGGGAGAACACGAAGACCTTGCGACCCTCGACCGTGCCCCACCCGGTGATCACGCCATCGGTGTAGGGACGGTCGGCGATGTCGGGGTTGCGGTGCCGGGCCAACATGTCGAGCTCGCGGAACGAGCCGTCGTCGAGCAGGTACTCCACCCGCTCGCGGGCCAGCATCTTGCCCCGGTCGTGCTGGCGCTTGACCGAGCGCTCCGAGCCCGGGTTTCGGGCCTGTTCCTTGCGGGCGAGCAGGTCGTCGAGACGCTCACGGATGGGATGCTCCGGCATGGTCGCCAAACCTAGGCGCGGTCCCGACGGGCGAGGAAACCGCAGGTCCCGCCGGTCATCGGGCAGGACTCCGGCGGATCAGGCAGGGTTGCGCCCATGACCCACACCCAACGGATGGCGCCCCTGCCCGCCGACGGCCGAGACCCTCGCACCGAGGAGCTCCTCAGGAGCTTGCGGTTCGACCCCGATGCCGACGACATGAACCTGTTCACCACGCTGGCGCACCATCCTCGGCTGCTCAAGCGCTGGAGTGCGTTCGGTGGCCTGCTCCTGGCCGGTGGCACCCTGCCCGCCCGGGATCGCGAGGTCCTGATCTTGCGCACCGCGGTGAACACCGGCGCCGACTACGAGTGGGGTCACCACCAGGGCATCGGTCGCCAGGCCGGGTTGTCCGACGATGAGATGGCCACCCTGGCCGGTCCCGACGCGGCAGGGGTGGACCCCGTCCTGGTGGCGGCGGCCGACGAGCTCCACGCCGATTCCATCCTGAGCGACGAGACCTGGGCCGCCCTCGCCGAGCGCTACAACGAACAGCAGCTGATCGAGGTCTGCATGGTGGTGGGCCAGTACCACCTGGTGGCCTTCACCCTGCGGTCCCTCGGCGTGCAGCCCGAGCCGGGCGTGGCATCGATTCCGGGAGCGGCGGCGTGACCGGGCGGCTGGAGGGTCGACGCATCCTGGTGGTGGGGGCCGGCACCCGACTCACCGACGACATGGAGGCGCCACCCGGCAACGGCCGAGCCATCTCGGTCACCATCGCCCGCGAGGGCGGAACGGTCGGGTGTGCCGACATCGACCGAGGCGCGGCGCGCACCACGGCGCAGCTCGTGCGGGACAACGGAGGCCACGCGCAGGTGCTGGTCGCCGACGTGGCCGACCCAGCCGCCATCACCGCCATGGTCACCGACGCGGTCGACCTTCTCGGCGGACTCGACGGCGTGGTCCTCAACGTCGGCATCGGGGCCGGGCACTGGCTGGCCGGCACCAGCGCCGACCAGTGGGACGCGGTGATGGACGTGAACCTGCGAGCCCACTTCCTCACGTGCCAGGCCGCCCTGCCGGTGCTCGATGACGGCGCCTCGATCGTGTTCATCTCGTCGGTGGCCGGGCTCCGGCCGGGGAGCCGCATCCCGGTGTACGACACGTCCAAGGCCGCCCTGGCTGGGCTGTCGCGCCACGTGGCGTTCGAGGGTGCCCGCCGAAGCATCCGAGCCAACGTGGTCGCGCCCGGGCTCATCGACACGCCGCTCGGACGCCTGGCAACCCAGGGCCGCCCCAGCCGCGACAAGGCGCCGGTCGCGCTGGGCCGTCAGGGCACCGCCTGGGAGGTCGCCGCACCGGTGGCGTTCCTGCTGAGCGACGATGCCAGCTACATCACCGGGCAGGTGCTGGCGGTGGACGGCGGCCTTTCCACGCTCTGACCATTCGCCCGTCCGGCAGACTTCCGGCATGGATCGCCACCGCCAACTCGCCCTGCTGCTCAAGGAGGGCGATCGCCTCGCCTCCATGCCAGTCGACTCCCTCGACGCCCCGGTGCCCTCCATCGAGGGTTGGACCGTGGAGAAGGTGGTCCGCCACACCGGCCGGGTGCACCGCTGGGTGGCGTCGATGCTCCAGGCCGGACCGGAGGGCACTCCGGCTGAGGTGGCCACCCTGCCCAAGGGGCCCGACTGCCTGCTGGCCTACCGCGACGCGCTCAACCAGGTGGTGCACCAGCTCAAGCGGCTCGAGGGCGACGAGCCCACCCAGACCTTCACCGGCATCCAGCCCTCTCGTTTCTGGCACCGTCGCCAGGCCCAGGAAGTGTCGGTGCACCGCATGGACGCGGCCGACGCGGTGCACGCCGCGGGTGGCGTCGCTCCGGACCCGTTCGCTGCCGACCAGGCGGCTGACGGCATCGACGAGTGGACCCGGTTCTTCCTCGCCGTGCGGTGGAACATGCGCCACGGTGCCTTCCCCGACGACGTGATCGGACGAACCATCCACATCCACGGCACCGACGATCCCGCACCGGTCGACGGCGCCGAGTGGCTCCTCACGTTCGGCTCCGAGGGCGTCGAGGTGGAGGCCTCCCACGCCAAGGGCGACGTCGCCCTTCGGGGTTCGAGCCAGGACCTGCTGCTCGCGCTGTGGCGGCGACGACCGCTCGAGTCGATCGACATCGTCGGCGACCGCGACCTCGCGGTGCGGGTGCTCGACATCGCTCGCTTCTGACGGTCTGCCCGCGGGTTCCGGCAGTAGCTTTGCGCCGCGCCGACGCCCGATCGGCCCGCTCCGGAGACATCGCATGGCCCGCCCCGCTCTGACCGTCCGCCGATCGCTCGGGACCGTCGCCGCATCCCTCCTGATGCTCACCGCGGCGTGCTCATCTGGCGCATCGTCGAACCGCGCGGTGAGCAACGCCGACAGCTCGACCACCACGGCCGGCGGCGGCACCGCGAAGCAGGTGGGCGCCGGGCACACCTGCGACCAGGGGCCCACGAGCAAGGACGTGAAGGCCGCCCCGGTGCCGGGCGTGGCCACCGACCGCACCCTGACGTCGTTCGACGGCACCAAGATCCGACTCCACTGGTTTCCGGTCGATGGAGCGTCGAAGGACGAGCCGGCCCCGACGGTGCTCATGGGTCCCGGGTGGTCGCTGGCCGGCGACACCGCGGTCGACGGCGGCGCCCTGTTCGGTGCCATGAGCATCAAGGCACTCCACCAGGCCGGGTACAACGTGCTCACGTGGGACCCACGCGGCTTCGGCCAGTCCGAGGGCAACGCCGAGATCGACAACTCGGCGTTCGAGGGTCACGACGGGCAGGTGATGCTGGATTGGGTGGCCGAGCAGCCCGAAGCGCTCACCGACGGCCCCGGCGATCCGCGGGTGGGCATGGTCGGGTTCTCCTACGGCGGCGCCATCCAGTTGGTGCTCGCCGCGATCGACTGCCGGGTCGATGTGATCGTCCCCGGCATCGCCTGGCACTCCATCGAGACCGCTCTGTTCAAGAACCGCACGGTGAAGTCGGGGTGGGCATCGATCCTGTCCAACACCGGCGGCGGCCACGTCGACCCCCACATCACCAGCGCCTCCAAGACCGGCATCACCACCGGGCTCCTGAGCAAGGAGGACGAGGCCTGGTTCGTGGCCCGCGGCCCCGGCGACCTGGTGGACGAGATCACCGTTCCCACCCTCATCGTTCAGGGCACCGTGGACGGGCTCTTCACCCTGGCCGAAGGCACCACCAACTACGCCTCGTTCCGCCGCCGCGACATCCCCACCGCCATGATCTGGTTCTGCGGCGGTCACGGCACCTGCCTCACCGACCCTGGCGACCCCGATCGGGTCTCGCAGGTCGAGCAGGCGTGGCTCAAGCGGTACCTCACCGGTGACACGGCGGTGGACACCGGCCCCCGGTTCGAGTTCGTCGATCAGGACGGCACCAGCTGGACCGCACCCGACCTTCCGAAGGCCGACGGTTCCATCGAGGTCACCGGGTCCGGCTCCCTCGCCCTGAAGGCCGAGGGAGCAGCCGGACCCAGCACGGTGAAGCCGGCCCAGCCCGACCTGCTCTCCGGCCTGGTGAATGGCATCACCCCGGGACCAGCCACCAACAGCGTGGACGTGTCCGTGGACCCGGGTCAGTTCAGCGGAACCGAGTTCGCCCTCGGCGCACCCTCGCTGTCGCTGACCTACTCGGGCACGTCCCCGGCGGGCGACAAGCCCACCCGCGTGTTCGCCCAGTTGGTGGACGAAAGCGGCAAGCTCGTGGTGGGCAACCAGGTCACGCCCATACAGGTGGTGCTCGACGGACAGACCCACACGGTGAAGGTCGACCTCGAACCCATCGCCCAGAAGCTGACGCCGGGCGAGAAGCTCACGCTGCAGGTGGTGGCGGTCACCCCGGCCTACGCCACCCCGCGGCTCGGCGGCCAGATCACCCTGTCGCAGATCCACCTCACGGTGCCCACGGTGTCCAAGGGGATCACCAAGCGCTGACCGATCACCGCACGAGGTGGCGTCCTACGCTCCACGACATGGACCTGCCGGTGATGCCGCCCCTGCTCCCCATGCTGGCCAAGTCGGCGCCCGAACTTCCCGACGCACCCGACGGCGCGTTCTGGTTCGAGCCCAAGTGGGACGGTTTCCGCTGCCTGGTGTTCCGCGACGGCGACGAGGTGATCCTCGGCTCGCGCAACGACAAGCCCCTCACCCGCTACTTCCCCGAACTGATCGACCCGCTGCGGGCTGCCCTGCCCGAACGGTGCGTGGTCGATGGCGAGATCGTGGTGGCCGGTCCTGACGGTCTGGACTTCGACGCCCTGCAGCAGCGGATCCACCCGGCCGAGTCCCGGGTGAACCGGCTTGCCGGCGAGACCCCGGCCAGCTTCGTGGCCTTCGACCTCGTGGCGCTCGGTGACGACTCGCTGCTCGATGCGCCCCTCGCCGAACGCCGCCGCCTGCTCGAGGGCGCGGTGGGCGATGCCGCGCCTCCGGTGCACCTCACCCCTGGCACGTTCGACCGGGCCGTGGCCGCCGACTGGTTCTCCCGCTTCGAGGGGGCCGGTCTCGACGGGGTCATGGCCAAGACCGCGGATGGCACCTACCAGCCCAACAAGCGGGCCCAGCTCAAGGTCAAGCACCTCCGAACCGCCGACTGCGTGGTGGCCGGCTTCCGGGAGCACAAGAACGGCGACGGCCCAGGCTCGCTGATGCTCGGGCTCTACGACGACCAGGGGCGCCTGCACAACCTCGGGGTGGCCTCCTCGTTCTCGGTCGCCCGCCGGGCCGAGCTGCGCGAGTTCCTCGCGCCGTACGTCCTCGATGATCTGACCGGGCACCCGTGGGGCGAGTGGGCCGATGCCGCCGCCCACCAGTCCGATGCCAACGGGCGGCTGCCAGGCGGTCAGTCACGCTGGAACGCCAGCAAGGACCTCACGTTCACACCGCTGCGTCCCGACCTGGTTGCCGAAGTTGCCTACGAGCGGGTGGACAACGGGCGCTTCCGCCACAGCGCCCGGTTCCAGAACTGGCGGCCCGACCGGGACCCCGAGTCGTGCACGTTCGACCAGCTCGAGGTCGTGGCGCCGGTCGAGCTCTCCATCGCCCTCGCCGGACAGCAGTGACCCGAGCGCCGTCGCGCCTCGTCTGGCCCGCGGTGGTCGTCGCCGCCACGATGATCGGCTCGCTGGCGGGCTGCGGCATCCAGGTCAAGGACCGACCGCCTCCCTCGTCCACCACCTCGGCCAGCCCGCCGGACCGAGAGGGGCCGTCGTCGACCACCTCGACCCCGTCGACCACCGTGGCGAAGGGAACCGGGGTCGATCCCGCCGAACGCGACGTCCCCGACCAGGTGTTCGCCGGCCAGGGCGACCCTCGGATCGACGTCCGCTCCTACGCGGTGACCCTGACCGCCGATCCGGGGTCGCCCCGCATCTCCGGCCGGGTGACCATGACCCTCGCGGCAGCCACCACCGAGCCGCTCCGGTCGTTCACCCTCGATCTGCACGGGCCCAAGGTGTCAGCCGCCCAGGTGGCCGGCCGCCCGGCGCGCATCAACGCCGGGCCGGACCAGATCGAGGTGGTGCCCGCTGCCCCGCTGGCCCCCGGACGAGCCGTCGATGCCGTGTTCACCTACGCCGGCACCCCAAGGACCACCACGTTCCCCCGACTCGGCTCCGACGTGGGCTGGCAGCAGGACAAGGACGGCGGGTGGTTCACCATGTCCGAGCCCAACGGCACCGCGTCATGGGTCCCGGTGAGCGACCACCCGTCGGACAAGGCCCGCTGGTCGATCACCCTGGATACCCCCGCCGACGCCACCGGTGTGGCCAACGGTCGACTGGTCTCGTCGACCACCGCCAAGGGCCGCCGGGCATGGGTGTGGCGATCGCTCGCACCCATGGCGCCCTACCTCGCGTTCGTGGCCGTGGGCCACTACGACCTGGTCCAGCGCGATGGACCCGACGGAATCCACCTCACGTTCGCCTTCCCGCCCAAGCTCCCGGCCGCCCAGCGGGCCGGGTTCGATCACCTCGACGACATCTTGTCGTTCTACGGGAAGACCTTCGGCCCGTATCCGTTCGCGGACTCCGGCGCCACGGTGGTGACCACCAGCCTCGGGCTGGCCCTGGAGTCGCAGACCCGACCCCTGTTCGGCGAGGACGCCATAGGCGACGGCGTGGTCTGGGCCCTCCCCCATGAGGTCGCACACCAGTGGTTCGGCGACGCGGTGTCGCCAGCGCGCTGGCAGGACGTATGGCTCAACGAGTCGTTCGCCACGTATGCCGACTGGCTCTATACCGCGCACACCACCGGCCGGCCCATGTCGGAGGTCATGCAGGACGAGCCGGTGCCAACCGTCGGCAACCTCGCGGTGACCGACCCCAAGGCGGCATCGACGTTCGACGGGGTCGTCTACGAGGGTGGGGCCCGCGCCCTGCACGCCCTGCGGCTGGAGGTGGGCGACAAGGTGTTCTTCCAGATCCTGCGCACCTGGTTCTCGGAGAACTCGGGCCGGTCGGTGACCACCGAGGACTTCACCGACCTGGCCGAGCGCGTCTCCAAGCGCGACCTGGACGCGTTCTTCGACGCGTGGCTCCGATCTCCGAAGCAGCCCGAACTCCCCCATTGATACCTTGCGGGCATGCCTGACCCCGACGCCATCCGCGCCACCATCGACGCCTACCTGGCCGCGTTCACCGCCGGAGACCGAGCCACGTGGCTCGCGCTCTTCGCCGATGACGCCACCATGGAAGACCCAGTGGGGAGCCCCATCAAGCACGGGCGCGAGGAGATCGGCGCCTTCTACGACCAAGGTCACGCATCGGCAGATTCAGTCGAGCTGCGCCCCGTCGGCCCGGCCATCGTGATCGGCGATCAGGCGTCGTTCGCGTTCGAGGTCCGCCCCGTGCTCGGCGGCACCGCCCTCGTGATGCCGGCCATAGACGTCATGACCTTCGACGACGACGCCCGCATCACCAGCCAACGTGCTTTCGTGGATTTCGCCATGCTGACACCGGTGCCCTGAGCGCCTCCGGGGCGGTAGAGCGTTTGCGGCTCGCGGACGGCGACCGGTAGCGTCCCCTCCGCTCCGGCAACGGAGTGGGGCCCCGATCTTCTCGGAGATCGGGTTCTGGGTCCCGTGGTGCAGTTTGGAGTGCACGCCGGCCTGTCAAGCCGGAGGTCGCGGGTTCAAATCCCGTCGGGACCGCTCTGGCGGCCGGAATCTTCCGGTCGCCGGACAACACCAGGGTCGGGTAGCTCAGTTGGCAGAGCGACCGCCTGAAAAGCGGTAGGTCACCGGATCGACGCCGGTTCCGACCACCAGGTGAATCACCAGGTCAGTGCCCCACCGGCGCTGACCTGGTGTCGTTTTCGCGAAGCTCCGGCCCGCAGGCGCCCGATCACGCCGGGAGGTGCTTCACCGTGATGCTCGCCCGCCCGGTGTCGGTATACGAGAGGTATGCCACACGACCGTGGTCGATCCCCGCATGGAGGACGTCGGGCGGGCACGACGCCACACGTCGTCCGTCGGCGACATCGCGCACCTCGCACGAGCCATCCTTCATGACCACCACGTAGCCCGAGCCGTCCGCCACGTAGGACCATTGCTCGCTGACCTCTGTGCTCCAGACGTACGAGCCGGTTCGGCTGTCCACCGCGTAGACGACCCGCTCGTCCTCGTTGCGCACCACCACGGCTCGGCCAGCCTGGACGTCGACGATCATGGCCATGGAGGAGCTCGCCTCGTCCATCAGGTCGATCGATTCTGTGTCGCCCGTCCGCGGGTCCAGGATGGTCACGACCTCCGCCGGCTCCCGAACGACCACACCGTGGGACCCCACCCAAACGCTGTTCCCGACCAGGTCGCGGTGCCAACGCACCGATCCGTCCGGTTCGACCGCCCAGAGCACCGTGTCCTCGGCGATAACCACCATGCCCTGTCCTGGTGCAACCACCAGGTCCTCCCGTTGATGGGTCTTCGGCCGCCAGGTGAAGCGCACCTTGCCCGTGTCGAGGTCGAGCAGCTTGGCCGTCGACCCGAAGCTGACCGCGACGATTCCTCCGCCGACCCGAAGCATCGACCACGTCGTGGGTGCTCGATATCGCCACTGGTACTCCCCCGACTCGAGGTCCAGGAGGCGGAGCTCCGAACCGCAGTCCACGACGACCCGCTTCCCGGATCTGGACCCGACCGGAGCGGCGACCCTGGCCCCATCGCAGCGCTTCGAGCGCCACCGCATCGCGCCCGTGTCGATGTCGTAGGCCACGAAGGTCTGGGCGGTCGGCACCACCACCAGCTGGCCTTGGAGGATCGGAGCGCCGGTGACAACTGCCGGGATCGACAGCTGGCCGCTGACCTGGCCCACGGTGGCGCCCGCAGGTGCGGACACCCGCCCCTTCGCCGAGTTCGCATGGTCGTCCCCCCGCCCGTCGACCCACACCGCGATTCCCGTCAGGAGCACGATCACGACGAGCACCACGTTGACGAGGTTGAGCTTCAGGCGGGAGCGCCCCGAGCCACCGGCCTGCCCGGAGCCTCGCTTCTCGCCGTCGTCCGCCGCTTGCTCCACGCGATGAAGTGTTTCATGCATCGAGACCGCACTTGGCGCAGTCTCAGCGCCGACGGCGCCGGCGGAGCCCTCGGCGGAGGAGAACGGGGTGCTGACGGTGACGGCCGAGGTCAGAGGAACTCGGCCGTGGTGCCGCCGAGTGGGATGGGGTCCATCCCCAGCTTGCGGTGGTCCCACGACCGGGTGCGCTCCACGTCGATGCGAACCGCCACCCGCTTGTGGAGCATGAACTCCACCAGCGGCTTCATCTCCTCGGTGTAGGGGCCGTTGTAGCGCTCCCAGATGTTCACGCCGACCTTCCACAGCTCGTCGGGATCGTCGACCACCACGCCCTGGCCCTCGAACGACACCCCCCGCAGCGTGTCGTAGGTGTGGCCGTCCTCGATGAGGACGGTGACCCGGGGATCGCGCCGGAGGTTGACCGCCTTCTGCGACCGGCCCTTGGTCTCGATCCAGATCTGCCCGTCCAGCACCGCGAACCACATGGCCACCAGGTGCGGAACGCCGGTGGCGCCGATGGTG